>JACKZZ010003302.1_pt1 | contig 49787 bp, 55 predicted proteins | sample 8027871 | NCBI WGS metagenome assembly JACKZZ01 (sample SAMN15724774, study PRJNA655200) | protist metagenome | isolation source: fluorescence activated cell sorting (FACS) single amplified genomes of... | place: USA: West Boothbay Harbor, Gulf of Maine | collected 2000-07-19
TACGGGGATTAAGAGAGTGGTAGATAGAGTTGCTAAAGTAACAGGTAAACCCTGTGGATGTGGCTCTCGAAAAGACACACTAAACAGAATGTTTCCATACGATAAAAATAAATAAGGAAAAAATGGCGTATCAAAAGTTAAATACAAGTAGAGCGTGGGAAGTATCACCTAGTGATGACGCACCCATTCCGCAAAAAATGGTAGTAGATGGAACACAGATTGTTGTTTCTATCTCAGGTAACACAATTACTGTTGACCCTGCCATTGACCTAGTAACATTAGGGTTTGTAAGGGGAATGATAATAGTTAATTCGGGAGGAGACTCAGCAATCATCACATCAGTTGGTGGAAACGAGTTAACATTAAATATTCCTGCAACAGCTTTTCCTGCAACAACTAAGTTTAATGCGTATGGAGGAAACAATAATGGCTGCTTACTTTATGTTGGACGTGCAGGTAATGTAGAAGTTAAGACCGCAGGTGGAGACAAGGTTACATTTTCAAATGTAGCAGAAGGATTCGTTCTACCTGTAAATGTTATTCAGGTTTTTGCTACAGGCACAACAGCAACAGGGATTATAGCTCTTTGGTAATATGACTTATTGGACTACAGATACTTCATTTATGATTAAGGATTTAGATATTAAATACCAAATGAAAAAATGACAATAGAAGATTTGAAGATATACGGATTAAACTCAAGCGTAATGGCTATTAGTTTTACACAACTTGAAATGGCATTGAAGATAATACTGTTAGTCGCAACAATAATATATACTGTTCACAAAACTGTTTTAAATATAAAACGGAATACAAAGAACAAAAAAGAATAGTATCATCTTTGATACTATTAGCATTTCTCTAGACTATTAACATGAGAAACATCGATAAGCTTATCATACATTGCTCAGCCACACGAGAGTGTGATGACTCTGTAAATGCATCAGTTATAGACAGGTGGCATAAAGCTAGAGGATGGAAAGGATGTGGTTATCATTTTATAGTTCTGATAGATGGAACAATCGAAACGGGTAGGATGATAGATAAGGTTGGTGCCCACGTAAAGGGTATGAACAAATCATCAATAGGTATCTGCTATATAGGAGGTCTTGAGAAGGACGCTAAGACCCCAAAGGATACTAGAACACCTGAGCAAAAAGAAAGTTTACTACTGCTTATTAAAACGCTAAAGAAGATATATCCCGAAGCTACGCTTCATGGGCACAATGAATTCTCTAACAAAGCATGTCCAAGTTTTGATGTGCAGTCTCAATATAAAAACATATGAAAAAAATTATAGATTGGTTTGGCGGTAGCGTAGTAAAAGATTTACTAGGAGGATTAGATAATCTATTTACCTCTAAAGAAGAAAAAATAAAAGCAGAGAATGTAATCAAGCAAATCCTTATTCAAAAAGAATTAGAGTTACAGAAAATGCAAACTGAAATCATAGTTGCAGAAGCTAAAGGAAATTGGATGCAAAGAAGTTGGAGACCGATTCTTATGTTGTCATTTGGGTTTATTATTATTTACACTAAGTTTATATCTCAGTTGTCATCACATTTAATAACTCCTGAGTTAGAGCCTGAGTTTTGGAATTTATTACAAATAGGTATTGGAGGTTATGTAATTGGTAGGACAGGAGAGAAGATGATGAAGTCCTATTCAGAGACAAAGAAATAAATAGTATCTTTGTGTAAATATTAAATTAAATCAATTACAATGAAACTAGTAGAAGAAACAAAATTAACCGACCAAGAGTTATCGGATTTACAACAGGCTAATGAACAACTAACAAAGTTTAAGTTAGCTATAGGAGAATTAGAAATACAAAAGAGTGGTTTGTTTTCACAAGTTAAAAGCTTACAAGTTGAGTTTTCTAAATTGGAAGATGAGTTAATTGAAAAGTATGGCAAGGATTCTATTATAAATTTGAAAACAGGTGACGTAACAAAAAAATAAAATGGCAAAAATTAGCGACATTTCAACATACCCTGTAAAAAATCCAATTAATGGTAAAGATTATTTAATTGGAACAGATGGACAATCAAATAATCCTTCTTTACAAACAAAAGTTTTTCTTCTTGATTCTATTGCTGAGTTTGTTCAAGAGCAACCAACGGTAAATACTTCTATTCCTTTTTTAGTTACTGCTAGTTCAGGAGGTTCTTCCTCTTATTCCTCAAGCAAAAACACAATATACGCCACTTGGACAGGTGGTAATGGAACTTACGAATTAACACTACCATCAGCAACAAGTACTCCTTATAGAATAATAAGACTTGTGACAGATAAAACTTTAAACGCAAGTGATAAAATACATGTATTAGGACCCGGTTCAGAAACTGTAAATGGTGCTAGTTTTTATAATGTAAACAAAGCTTATAACGGAGCACAATTTTGGTCTGATGGTTCAAATTGGATTGTAATACAAGCAGTATCATAGCATAAAAAAATAAATAACCAAAGTACCTCTGTTAATTCAGGGGTATTTTTTTTTGCTTATCTTTGTTTTAAATCAAATTTAAAATGGACATTAGAAAAATCTCAGTAGGTCCTGATTATAAATCGGGAGCAATGCATTACCTTGTTGGTCAACCGGTTCTTGGTGGCAACTATATTATACATTTAATAAAATTCAGTGTAGAAGAAAACGCTTATCAAATTTATATAGAAGATTCTATTGAGAAGGAAATTTTATTGTGGAAACAATTTAACATAACAATGCCTGTGTCTTTAGAATACAATATTAATTTTTAATTAAATGCAATCACCAAATCAATTTATAGTCACACCTACTAACAATAGAAGGTATGATAATATAAAAACAATAGAAGGTTTAGAAATAATTCTAGATACTTCTGAAGAGTCAGCCTCTTTTTCAAATCGTGAAGCTGTTGTAGTAAGTCTGCCACTTAACTATAAAGGACCTATAGAAGTAGGAGACACCCTTTTAGTTCACCACAATGTATTTAAGTACTACAATGATATGCATGGTAGGAGACAAAGCGGCAAAAGTTTTTTCAAAGACGATAGGTTTTTTATAGATGATACTCAATATTATATGTATAAAAAAACAAATCAATGGATTGCCATTGAGCCTTTTTGTTTTGTTGCTCCACTACCTGCAACAGAAACCTATATATACAAACCCTTTAGTGACGAACCTTTAATGGGTGTAATGCAATATACATGTAAGTCTATAGAGAAACATGGTATTAAGAAAGGAGATATAGTTACGTTTAATCCTGATTCAGAATATGAATTTAAACTTGACGAACAGAAATTATATAGAATTAGGTCTAAAAATATTATTGCGTATGAATCTCCAAGAAACTAAACTAAAGATAATTCAAGCAGGTTACAGAGCCGTAGACCAACTAATCAAAGTTGCTAAGGAAGATATTATTAAGCACGACCCTGAAGATGATATATCAGCAGACAGATTAAAAAATGCTGCAGCTACTAAGAAGCTATGTATTATGGATGCGTTTGAGATACTAAATAAAATTGAATCAGAGAAAGAAGCTTTAGACCTAGGGCAAAGCAAGCCTATGACAAAGCAGGGATTTGCAGAAAGACGTTCTAAATGATTAAAGAAATAAAAAACTATATACCAAAAAATGTACTCTCTAATAAAAACAGGGGACGCAGTTGGCTGTATGGTTATAATAAGAAATATGATTTAGTTATAATTTCTCGTAGTGGTCAGATTGGTAAAGTGGTAGAAATTTCTAATTTAAAAATTGCACTACCTAAAGAACCAAAAGAAGTATACGCAAGAAATGAAAACAAACTAAATCAATATTGGGAAAAGAAACAGCTTCCAAAAAATCTAGCTAAAATAAAAACCATCTTTCAATGGAATGAAATGCCTAATTCTTTTAAAGACCAATACATTGACTATATAGAAAACGAATTTGATTATAGGGAACAAGGAAATTGGTTTATGAATAGAGGAGTGGCAACCTATATAACAGGTTCACACTACATGTATCTTCAATGGACTAAGATTGACGTAGGCTCTCCTGATTTTAGGGAGGCTAATAGAGCCTTGTTTATTTATTGGGAAGCTTGTAAAGCCGACAGCAGAAGTTTTGGAATGGTATATTTAAAAATAAGACGCTCCGGTTTTTCTTTTATGGGTTCAGCTGAATGTATTAATACAGCTTCACTTGCAAAAGACGCAAGGATTGGCATACTTTCTAAGACAGGTGCTGATGCTAAAAAAATGTTTACAGACAAAGTAGTGCCTATATCAAATAGTTTACCTTTCTTTTTTAAACCCATACAAGATGGAATGGATAAGCCTAAATCAGAATTAGCTTATAGGGTACCTGCGTCTAAGATTACAAAAAAGAATATGCATGAAACGTTTCAAGATGATATGGAAGGATTAGACACCACCATTGATTGGAAGAACACAGACGATAACTCTTATGATGGTGAGAAACTATTGCTATTAGTACACGATGAAAGCGGTAAATGGGTTAAGCCTAATAATATTTTAAACAATTGGAGGGTAACTAAAACCTGTCTGCGTTTAGGTAGTAAGGTGATTGGTAAATGTATGATGGGTTCAACCTCAAATGCACTAGAAAAAGGTGGTGATAATTTTAAAAACTTGTATTACGATTCAGATGTCACTCAAAGAAATCGTAATGGACAAACAAAGAGTGGAATGTATGCATTGTTTATTCCAATGGAATGGAACATGGAAGGGTTTATAGATAGATACGGAATGCCTATCTTAGAAAATCCACCTCATGAAGTAGAAGGAATAGATGGGGAGATGATTTATCAGGGAGCAATAGACTATTGGGAGGCAGAGGTAGATTCTTTAAAGGGAGATGCTGATGCACTAAACGAATATTATAGACAGTTTCCTAGAACTGAATCACACGCCTTTAGAGATGAAAGCAAACAATCTATATTCAATCTAACTAAGCTGTATCAACAAATAGACTACAATGACTCTATGATTAAAGAGCATCACATCACAAGAGGAAAGTTTGTTTGGGAGAATGGAATAAAGGATACAAAGGTAGTTTGGGTTCCTGATTCAAAAGGAAGATTTAATATCTCTTGGTTACCATCAAGTAACATTCAAAACAACGCACATCAAAAAAATGGAAGTAAGTATCCGGGCAATGAACACCTTGGTGCTTTTGGTTGTGACAGTTATGACATTAGTGGAGTAGTAGGTGGTGGTGGTTCTAATGGAGCTTTACATGGTCTTACTAAATTTCACATGGATGACGCACCAAGTAATGAGTTTTTCCTAGAGTATATAGCTAGACCGCAGACTGCTGAAATATTTTTTGAAGATGTATTAATGGCATGTGTTTTTTATGGTATGCCTATATTAGTAGAAAATAATAAACCTCGTTTGTTGTATCACTTTAAGAATAGAGGCTATAGAAAATATTGTATCAATAGACCTGACAAACAATTTAACAAATTGTCCAAGACAGAAAAAGAATTAGGAGGGATACCTAACTCAAGCGAGGGTGTAAAGCAAGCACATGCATCGGCTATAGAATCATATATAGAGAAGTACATAGGTATAGATTTTGAATCAGTATTTAGACCTTCTGATGAGATGGGCACAATGCCGTTTAACAGAACTCTAACGGATTGGGCAAAGTTTGACATTAATAACAGAACTAAGTTTGATGCTAGTATTAGTTCGGGTTTAGCTATTATGGCTTGTCAAAAACATCTTTATGTTACTGAAAGAAAAGAGTCAAAAATAAAACTTAACTTTGCAAGGTATACTAATACCGGCATACAAAGCGAAATAATTAGATGAAAGATGTAAAGGTAAATATTAAATCTGCAGCTTTCCCAAGTCAATTTGTATCTGACGCTGAGAAGGAAACTAAAGAGTATGGACTACAAATAGGTCAAGCTATTCAATATGAATGGTTCCGTAGGGATGGAGCAGGTTGTAGATTCTATGACCAATTCCGTCAATTCCACAGGTTGCGTTTGTACGCAAGAGGAGAGCAGTCAGTAGCAAAATATAAGAATGAGATAGCCGTTGATGGCGATTTAAGTTATTTGAATTTAGATTGGACACCTGTTCCTGTCATTCCAAAATTTGTTGACATAGTTGTAAATGGGATGTCTGATAGGTTATTTAAAGTAAAGGCATATGCTCAAGACGCAATGTCTCAATCTAAACGAACCAAGTATCAAGACATGATTGAGGCACAAATGGTGTCTAAAGATTTTTTACTGAGTGTCCAAAAGAACTCAGGCTTTGACCCATTCACTACAAGTCCTGACGAACTGCCTCAAACCGATGAGGAGCTTTCGTTGTATATGCAAATTAATTATAAGCCTTCCATTGAAATAGCAGAGGAAGAAGCTATCAATACTATTTTTGAAGAGAATCACTATTTTGATTTGAGAAAAAGATGCGACTATGATTTAACGGTTATAGGAATTTCTGTCGCTAAGCATGAGTTTTTGTTAGGCTCAGGGGTTCAGGTATCATACGTTGACCCTGCAAATGTAGTATATAGTTATACAGAAGACCCTCACTTTAAGGATTGTTTCTATTGGGGTGAGGTAAAGACTATGCCTATCATTGAATTAATGAAGATAGACCCAACTTTAACTAATGAAGATTTAGAAGAGATTAGTAAGTATAGTCAAAATTGGTATGACTACTACAATGTAGCTCAATACTATGAGAACGATATGTTTTACAGAGACACATGTACTCTTTTATATTTTAATTACAAGACTACTAAGAAAATAGTATTTAAGAAAAAAATTATGGCAACCGGTGGAAGCAAGGTTATCGAGAAAGATGACCAATTCAATCCACCTGTTGAAACAATGGAAGAAGGAAACTTCGAAAAAATTGAAAAGACTATTGATGTATGGTATGATGGAGTAATGGTTATGGGAACTAACATTGTATTAAAATGGGAGTTAGCTCAAAACATGGTGCGTCCAAAATCATCTAGTCAACATGCTATTCCTAATTATGTAGCAGTAGCACCAAGAATGTACAAAGGAAATATAGAATCTTTAGTTAGACGAATGATTCCTTTTGCAGATTTAATTCAGATTACTCACTTAAAGCTACAACAAGTAATTGCTAGAGTTGTGCCTGATGGAGTCTATATAGATGCCGATGGTTTAAATGAAGTTGACCTTGGAACGGGAGGAGCTTACAACCCTGAAGATGCATTGAGATTGTATTTTCAAACAGGTTCGGTAATTGGTAGAAGCTATACACAAGAAGGTGACTACAACCAAGGAAAGGTTCCTATCAAAGAACTAACTACTAGTTCAGGCTCAGGAAAAACACAGATGCTTATTGCAAATTATAATCATTACTTAGGAATGATTAGACAGGTGACAGGATTAAACGAGGCTAGAGATGCTTCAAGTCCTGACCCTAATTCTTTAGTTGGTCTACAAAAGTTAGCAGCATTAAACTCTAATGTAGCAACTAGACATATTCTTGATGGTGCTTTATATATTTATAGAACTTTAGCTGAGGCTTTGACTTATAGGGTTGGAGACATTTTAGAATACTCTGACTTTAAAGATGACTTCATTAATAAGATTGGAAAATATAACGTTAGTATCTTAAATGATATTTCAGATTTGTATATATATGACTTCGGAATATTTATAGATGTAGCACCTGACGAGGAACAAAGAGCACAGTTAGAACAAAATGTACAGATGGCTCTGTCTAAGGGTGACATTAACCTAGAGGACGCTATTGATATTCGTGAGATAAAAAACTTGAAACTTGCAAATCAATTATTAAAATTAAAGCGTAAGCAAAAAGAAGAACGAGAAAACCAACAGAAATCTCAACAGCAAGAAATGGCTTCTCAGCAACAAATGCAGATAGTACAAGCTAAATCACAAGCTGATATGCAAAAAGCTCAAATGGAAATGGAAAGCAAGATGCAGTTAAAACAAGCAGAGATAGCATTCGAGATTGAGAAAATGAACAACGAAGCTAACTTGAAGAAGATGCTAATGGCAGAAGAGTTTAATTATAATCTGCAGTTACATGGCATGACTGAACAAGCTTTAGAAAGTAGAGAGACTCAAAGAGAGACTGCTAAAGGCAAAAGAATCTCACAGCAAAATACTGAACAATCACAACTTATAAATCAAAGGAAGAATAATCTTCCACCAAAAAATTTCGAATCAAATGAAGACAGCCTAGATGGTTTTGACCTAGCTGAATTCGACCCACGATAGTAAATAATTTAAACGAAAAACATTTATTAACTTTGTAAAAATTAAATCAAATGGAAATTACAGTAAAAGACCTTGGGTCAATAGATGAAAAGTCTATAGCTCAAAAAGAACAAGCACTTTTAGATAAGGCTGAAGGGAAAACTGCAGAAGGTGCAGACCCAATTATAGTAGATGATGCTTCAAACGGAACACCATCAACAACACAAGACGTAAACGCTGATGATGGTTTAGATAGCACAGCAGCAGCTCCACCCTCAGAGCTAAGTGAGGAGGATGTTCTTTCATTTATTAAGAATAGATACAATAAAGATGTGTCATCAGTTTCAGATTTGTTTGCTACGAAAGAAGCAAACGAACAAATACCTGAAGATGTTGCTGCATATTTAGAGTACAGAAAAAAAACAGGACGTAGTTTTGCAGACTATTCAAAGCTGAATAGAGACTTTGGAGCTATGGACGAAAAGCAACTTCTAAGAGAATACTATTCTGCAACAGAAGATGCATTAGATGCTGAAGACATTGATTATATGATGGATGACTTTAGTTATGATGCAGACCTTGATGAGGAAAATGTAATTAAGAAAAAGAAAGTAGCTTTTAAAAAAGAGATTGGTAAAGCTAAAAAGTTTTTCGATTCGCAAAAAGAGATGTACAAAGAGCCACTTGAGTCAAGTACGGCATCTTTTTCTCTAGAGCAAAAAGAACAACTAGAAGCTTACAATAAATATGTGTTAGACGCTAAGACATTCGATGAAGAAGCAAAAAGAAAAAGAGATTGGTTCTTAAATAAGACCGATGAAGTTTTCCACAATGAGTTCAAAGGTTTTGACTTTAAAGTTGGGGAAGATAAGACAGTAACTTTTTTGCCTACAAAGAATGTGGATGAGATTAAACGCTTGAATTCTGATTCGTCAAACTTATTTAAAAGGTTTATTGATGAAGAAACAGGTTTAGTGTCTGACGCAGCAGGATACCATAGAGCAGTTTCGATTGCTCAAAATCCCGAAAGGTTTGCTAAGTTCTTTTACGAACAAGGGCAATCTGATGGAACGACAGATGTAACAAGAAAAATGAAAAATGTTAATATGTCTACGAGGGATGCACCTCAAGTTACAAAGAAGGATGGTATGACAATCAGAGCAATCAACCCAACAGAGGGTAGAGGACTCAAGATTAGAAGTAACAAAAAATAATATTTAACATTTAAAATTTAAAAAAATGGCAGGAGCTTTAAACGCAACTCCGGGATTTTCTTTACAGCCTAGTGCTCAGAAGGTTCCATTGGAGTCTAATTACATTACTAACTTTGATTTCTTAAATCAGTATCTTCCTGATACTTACGAAAAAGAATTTGAACGTTATGGAAACAGAACACTTAGCTCATTCTTAAGAATGGTAGGAGCTGAGATGCCTTCTAATTCTGACCTTATCAAATGGGCAGAACAAGGGAGATTACACATTAAGTATACGGATGTTGGAACAGCAGCTGCAGCAGGAGCTGCAACAGCAACGTTCCAAATTAATGATTCAGCTATAGGGGCTAACCCTGTAGGTACAGTAATCACAGGTAGCAATCCTTTTGACGCACAAGGTGCACCGGCTCTTAGAGTTGGTCAAACTGTTGTGATTAATCAGAATGGTGGAACAGGTGAGAACAAGGGTATTATCACAGCAGTAGCTGTTGGTGGTAACGTATTACAATTCACAGTTGCATTTTATGAGACTGCAGGTTTAGTAACCGCAGGAACAGGAGTTGGTAACGGTGATGTAACTATATTTATCTATGGTTCTGAGTTTCAAAAAGGAACAGCAGGAATGGATGGTTCATTAGAATCTGACGATTACATCTTTGAAAACAATCCAATTATCTTAAAAGATACATATCTAGTAAATGGTTCTGATATGGCTCAAATCGGATGGATTGAGATTACAACAGAGAATGGTGGTTCAGGATACTTATGGTACCTAAAGTCTGAGCACGAAACAAGATTACGTTTCGATGACTACTTAGAAACAGCAATGATTGAGGCAGTACCTGCTGAGACTGTTGGTGGTGTAGCTTCAGGTGCAGCAGCGGCAGGTTACATTGGTTCTGAAGGTGTATTCCACGCAGTAGGAACAAGAGGTAACTTATGGGGAGGTGGAAACCCTGATGCATTAGCTGACTTTGATGCGGTTATTGACCGATTAGATAAGCAAGGTGCAATTGAGGAGAACGTAATCTTTGTTAACAGACAATTTGGATTCGATATTGATGACATGTTAGCAGCTCAAAACTCTTACGGTGCAGGTGGTACGTCTTACGGACTGTTTGACAACGATGAGGAGATGGCTCTTAACTTAGGATTCACAGGATTCCGTAGAGGTTATGATTTCTACAAGTCTGATTGGAAGTACCTAAATGACCCAACAATGCGAGGTGGTTTATCAACCAACCCTGTAATTGCAGGTTCAGGTGCTATCACAGGTTTATTAGTACCGGCAGGTTCAACAAGTGTTTACGACCAAGTACTTGGTAAAAACGCTAAGCGTCCTTTCCTTCATGTACGTTACAGAGCTTCAGAAACTGAAGACAGACGTTACAAGACTTGGATTACAGGTTCAGCAGGTGGAGCAGCAACTACAGACATTGACGAGATGAGAGTAAACTTCTTATCAGAAAGATGTGTTTGTGTTATGGGTGCCAATAACTTTGTGTTATTTGAAGAGTAGTAATAAGCAGTAGTAATATTTACCCTCGTTATAATGACGAGGGTAATTATTTTTTTTTAAATCAAATTAAATTTTTATTATAATGAAAAACAAAAAAGAAATTAAGTCACGAATATATCGTTTGACTAGAGGTATGGCTCCATTAAGTTTCATGCTTCCTTCCAAGAGTTCAAAGCGTAGACCCTTACTTTACTTCGATGAAGAAACAGGTCAGAACAGAGAAATAAGATACGCAACAAATCAGATGAGTCCTTTTAAGGATGAGCAAGATGGCAACGCTATTGTTACTCCTGTTGTATTTGAATCAGGATTACTTAGAGTTCCAAAACAAAACCAAGCATTACAATTATTTTTAGCTTATCACCCTTTAAATGGTTTGAAATTTGAAGAAGTAGATACCGCAGCTGACGCAGCTAAAGAAGTAGAGATGCTTAATGTAGAAGTAGATGCGTTGATTGCAGCTAAGCAAATGTCCTTAGAACAAATGGAATCTTTAGGTAGAGTAATACTAAGGGGAGACATAAGCAAAATGTCTACCGCAGAATTAAAACGAGACATGCTAGTGTATTCTCGTAACTATCCTGCTGAATTTCTACAGGCACTTGATGACCCATCTTTAAAGTTGTACTCTATAGTTCAACAATGTTTTGATGAAAGATTATTAGCATATAGAAATAAGAACAAAGATGTTTATTTTAATCTACCATCAAACAAAAAAAGATTACTAACTATCCCATTTGGTGAAGACCCAATGCATGTTATCTCTTCTTACTTTAAAACAGATGAGGGAGTAGAGAAACTTGAATATTTAGAAAAACAATTAAAATAAATTGCTAAGGCAAACAATTCTAGGAGACCTCTTTAAAAACAAAGGGGTCTTTTTTTTTTTCTTATCTTTGTGTAAAATTATTTATGAATGATAAATTCGGTACGAAATACGGTATTAGCTATTCTTAATAAAAATAACTATGGATACATATCACCGCAAGATTTTAATCTGTTTGCAAAGCAAGCACAGCTAGATATATTTGAAGATTATTTTTATCAATATAACTATCAACTAAACAAAGAGAATAAGAGATTGTCAGGGACAGGATACGCTGACATCACAAAAGGATATGAAGAGGTAATCAATACATTTTCAGTAACACTACCTTTAACTCAAAGTTCCCCAAACACTAATAATTATTTATTGCCATCTTTATTGACTACCAATAACGATTATTATTTAATTAATAAGATGCTTGTTAATGATGTGATTCTAACAAGTGGAATAACTACAGCTACAGTTGGAGGTCAAAATAAAATTACAGATGTTACAGCTAACTTTATAGCAGATGGTGTTTCCGTTGGTGATATAGTGGGAATTACAATAGGAGGTATTACTTACAACCTTTCTATAACTGCAATAGATAGTTCAACAACTTTGGTTATCTCTCCTAACGTAGTTAATACAGTCCCTTTAGACTATGTGATATATCAGCAGTACAAGTATAAAGAAATAGAGAAGGTTACACACAGTAAGATAACTTTATTAAATAATTCTATCTTAACTTCACCAAATCTAGGATACCCTGCATACACAACAGAGAATTTATCTAGCGACATATTCCCTCCTACGATTAACAATCCGGGACAAGTTATTTGTCAGTATATAAGATATCCTTTTGACCCTCAATGGACGTACACTTCCTTGTCGGGAGGAGAGCCTGTATTTAATCAGTCCAACCCATCTTATCAAGACCTTGAGTTACCATTAGATGACGAGCCAACTGTGATAATGAAAATTTTACAATACGCAGGTATGTCAATAAGAGAAATAGCTGCAGTACAATTCGCACAAGCAAGTGAGCAGTATGAAGACAACAATGAAAAATAATAGTTTATGTATATAACACCATATCAATATTACGAAAACGGAGGTAACCCACCTGAAGATGCTAATTGGGGTTCATATCAATATGTAAGCTTAGAAGATATTGTAACTAACTTCTTATTAATGTACTCAGGTAATCACTCCTTAGTAAATAATGAAGAGAGATATAAGATTTTGTTTCATGCAAAGAGGGGTATACAAGAACTAAACTATGATGCTTTTAAAGAAATAAAAATATTAGAGCTTGATGTTTGTAATACTTTAAGATTTGTATTGCCTCCTGACTATGTTAATTGGGTAAGAATTTCTGTGTTTAGAAATGGATTACTTTATCCTTTATCAGAAAACATTCAAACCAATTGGAGTGATGCTTATTTACAAGACAACAATTGTAGAATTCTATTTGACAATGAGGGAAATATTTTAAAACCTGAGTATTCCGATTTAGATTTTCAAAGAATTACAGGTGGACTTAAAAGTATTTATTTAAACTCTAATAGTATATTTGACGGAGAAGAGGGGTGGTGTTTTGATGGTGCTTGGTATTTTGATTATAATATTGGAGCACGATATGGTTTAAATACAGAGACAGCAAATGCTAATCCTACCTTTTCTATAAACAAAAAAGGAGGAGTAATAAACTTTAGCTCAGGAATGGCGAATGAAAAATGTATTTTAGAATACGTTTCAGACGGAATGGAGAATGGAGATAATTCCTTGGTTAGTGTCAATAAATTATTTGAAGAATATATTTATGCATATATAGAGTATTCTATTCTAAGTTCAAAGTTAGGTGTACAGGAGTATGTGGTTAATAGGGTAAGAAAAAACAAACAAGCTTTATTAAGAAATGCAAAGATTAGAATAAGTAATATTCATCCCGGAAGATTGTTAATGAATATGAGGGGTAAAGATAAATGGATAAAATAAATGGCAAACATCCAAAGAAATTTTGTAGCAGGTAAAATGAATAAGAGTCTTGATGAAAGACTCTTGCCTAATGGTCAGTACATAGATGCTATTAATGTACGCTTAGGTTCAACTGAAGCCTCAGAGATTGGTGCAGTAGAAAATTCTAAGGGAAATGAATCCTTAACTACTTTATCTTATAATGGAGAGGTGCTTTCTACTCAAGCACGATGCATTGGTGCATTTGCTTTAGGTGAGCAAGAAAGAATGTTTTGGTTTGTGCACGACCCTGCCTTTGGTTTAGGACCAACAGGAAAATGTGATATGATAGTATCATATGAAACTAAGTCTGAGATACTAACATACCATGTAATAAGTTTAGATGATGGTGGTGGAGTTAATACAACATTAAACTTTAATAAACAAGAGTTGATGTTAGGTGTAGACTTTGTAGGTGAACTATTGTTTTTTACAGACAACTTTAATCCACCTAGATTTATCAACGTTAAAAGAAACTATGAAAACCCAACAGCTTCTTTTGTTGACCAATTTTCAGCAGAGTCTATATTAGTAATTAAAAGACCACCTTATACATCTCCTTTGATTGAACCTAAAAAAGGAGCAGGAGAAAATAATTATTTAGAAAATAGATTTGTATCCTTTGGGTACAGATATAGATATGCAGATAATGAATACTCTGCTACCTCCCCATTTAGTGCACCCTCATTTATTCCGGGTCCTTTTAAATATAGTTCAGGTCAAGCTAATAATCAAGGTATGTTAAATACTACGAATATTTGTGAGATAACCTATAATAGTGGAGGAGAACTTGTTGTTGGTGTAGATTTATTGTTTAAAGATATAAGTACAAACGTTATTAAGGTTATAGAAAAACTTAATAAAGCTGACCTTGGTATAGCTGACAACACAGAATCTTTATATACTTTTAGTAACAGTAAAATATTTACTGTACTAGCTGATACAGAAATTTTAAGACTGTTTGATAATGTACCGTTGAAGGCTAAGGCACAAACTTTAATGGGGAATCGTTTAATGTATGGTAATTATTTTGAAGGTCGTGACCTAATAGACTATACGGGAGAGCCATTAAAACTAGAATACAACACACAGCTTATTAGTGAACCTGTTGAATTTAGAGTGTTAGAACAAACAAAAGCAGCAGGGCAATATACGATATCAGGAACTACTAGAAATATTACCGATGTTATTGTAAATGTTGACTTTACAGGAGCGGAGTTAGTGCAAGGAGCAGGAATAAGTATTGAACTTGATTTGATTCACGACTCTTGGGACGCTTCGTTTGACCAACTCACAGAAACCAATAACAACATTCAATTAAATTTTCAGTATAGATTAAGACAGGCATATAACAATATATTTGAATTAGCTCAAGACCAAGACTTTATTGATGCCATACAATTATTAGAGCCTGTTTTTTCAGACGCATGTGATGGAACATCATTAACAGATGAGCTTAACTGTGCAGCTGAGCTTGTCCTTGATGTTAATTATCAAAAGCAATCAAGTGGTATCACAGGTATAATTCAACCTTTTGACATTATAGTTTCAGCAACTGAACCTGATATACTAGGAATACAAATAAACGCATTACAATATGTTGACCAATTAGACCCGGCTAATGTGGCTTATGAATACTTAACTATAAGTTTGGCTGAAGCTGAATACACTAAGATTGCAAATGCTACAAGTCTACATAGCAATAGAGGATATGAGGTTGGTATTATTTACATGGATGAATTCTCAAGAGCTACAACAGCTTTAGTTAGTGAGAACAATACACAATATGTTTCATGCGGAAACCTTGCAGACCAAAATTCTATACAGGTAACAATACCTACAACACAACTTCCTCCTGCTTGGGCGAAGTATTATAAATTTTGTATTAAACCTGATAAGGAAAACTATGACATTATATATAGCAACTTGTTTTTTAGAGATGCTTCTCTTGGGTCATCTTGGTTTTTACTTAATGGTGAGAACTCTCAAAAAATTGAAATAGGAGATAAGCTTTTGGTTAAGGCAGACACTAATGGTCCAAAGCAAAGATGTACCACAGTAACGGTTCTAGATAAAGACGCAAAAGAAGCAGACTTTATTAATCCACCACCTGCAGATGTTTCAGGTAATGAAGCTATAGTTCCGGGAGGAACTTATATGAGGATTGCAACTAATCAAATTGCAACTGAGTTAGGAGAAAACCCTGTAATTGAAGACGATGTTTCAAAAAACGCAAGTGATGGAAACTGTCCGAAGGCATCTTTAGATGTGTGCTCTTTACCAAACCCTGATTTTGATGCAGGGACATATGACCCTCTTGACCCATCAACATTTGCTTTTCTTCCTTACGAAATTCCTGAAGGCTCTACAATTCAGATTAATTATTTTAATAAAAGAAATGGTGGTTCAGGAAACAGGTGCGAGCTAAGAGAGTGTATATGGGAGACTGAAGTTGTTGCTAGTCAAGACTACTCTAGCCTAAAAGCTTTTTGGGACGGAGACAACATAGGAGGGTTAACATCTACAGCTGAGTGTAGAACAGATACAAACGATGACCCATCAGAATTTCAATACAACCCTGCATTAAGTACATGGGCTACAGTAGATTTTTTTGGGTTTGACGTAGTGGTTCCCGTTATTCCTTGTGACTTAGGAATAAACCACATACAGTTTTTAAATTATAACGGAACTGATAATGCACTGTCGGGTAAACAATTATTATGTTTTACAGGGACAAAAGGTTGTGGAAGCAACAGAAACAGAAGGTCTAATTTAGATGTAGAGATAACTATAATAAGGTCAGATGCATTAATAGTTTTTGAATCAGAGCCTCAAGATGCGTTGCCTGATTTATGGTATGAGTCACCGACAACTTTTAAAATTTTAAATGATAAGTATCATGAGGGTAATGTTCAGAATCAAACTGACTCAATCCCTGCTATTATAGATACAGAATTTTTTAATTGTTACACATTTGGAAATGGAGTTGAAAGTTTTAAGATAGAAGACTCTATAGTAGGTAAGCCTTTAACTCTTGGAAACAGGGTAACAAGTACATCAGCTCAAGACTACAAGCAAGCACATAGATTTGCGGACATTACTTATAGTGGTGTCTTTAATGATGAAACAAACTTAAATAAACTAAATGAATTTAATTTAGGATTATTAAACTTTAAACCACTTGAGGATTCCTATGGTCCCATTACTGTATTAGACGGTAGGGAAACTGATATACTAACACTACAGGAAGATAAAATTTCTTATGTTTTGCAGGGTAAAAACTTGCTGTCTGATTCTACAGGTGGTGGAGCAGTAACCTCTGTGCCTGAAGTTTTAGGAACACAGATTGCTAGAATAGAAGATTATGGAAATAGTAATAACCCTGAGAGTTATGCTGTTTGGGGAGCAGATAAATTTTTTACAGATGCAAAGCGTGGAGCAGTCCTTCAATTAAAAGGTAGTTCAGCTCAATCAGAACAACTTCAAGTTATCTCTGAGTTTGGGATGAGGTCTTTCTTTAGAGATTTCTTTATTGAAGATTTTAATACTTTTAAACTAGGTGGATATGACCCATACATGGATGAATATGTATTAACCAATTCTAATTTACAGATACCTCAGTTACCGCAAGAAATAAATTGTGGTATTTCAAGAACCATAACTTTAAATGGAGACTCAGAACAATTTATATATCAGCTTGGTAATTTAGTAGGTCCTGTTACTGTTACATTTTTTGTTACAGACTATAGTGGAGTGCCTATTCCTTATACAGGGACATACAATGGAGCTGTGGTTTTAAGCGGCAACATTACATCTGATGGATTGGTCTCTATTACTTTTGATAAAAACATTGTTTCTCAAGACGAGTTAATTCTTAATTTCGGAGCATATGGTTCTTCTACAAATACTTTAGTAGAGGTAACGGTATCCTGTCCTGATGCACCAACAATAACTGTTATTCAAGTAGCAATAACATCTAACAATGAGGAAGGTCAGTTTGTTCATAACGAGTATCGTTGGCTTGATGGTACATTCGTTAGTGCTTTACAGTCAGAGCAAGTAGAATTTAATAGTGGAACAGGTTTAATTGTTTCTCAATATACATCTACATCAGCACCTCAAGGTGGAAACTTAATTCCTGCCAATGGTGCTACTGTAAGAATTATTAGCAACAAAATATCTGCGTTAGGTGATGACTTCGTGTTTAATCCTGCTCTGAATAAGTTTAGATATCACAGAAGCTCAACTCTTTATACTAATACACCTGCTCAAGTTCAGGCGTTATTAAATGTTGCGACAACAGCAACACCAATATCGGGAGCTGCACCTACATATGAGTCTAACTTCCCTATGCCTAATACTAGTGACGAATTTTTATATTTGATTTGGGACTATAGAGCACCAACGCCAATAGAATTATGTTTCTCTGACGTTTCGTGTGCAGAAGCTTGTTGTGAGTGTGAATCTGACCCGGAGCCAACCGACAACTTGTTAGTTGAATTGTGCTATGATTCGTTATCAACGACAACTAGTCCATTAACTGAGGTAATACCTCCTACTTTAGGTGTGACTGTTGGGTCTTTTGTTAACCTAACAATTAATCCTGATTGTACATATGTGGTTACTGCTGTGACTCAAGCTAGTGTAACAGATACCGTATCTAACATACAAGCGAGAAAAACAGATTGTTCTGAAATATGTGACCAATATGAATTTTCAGCATTTGGTCGTTCATCGGGTACTTATAGTTATGTAGATTGTTCAGGAGCTGTTCAAAGCGGAACTATTCCTGCAGGACAATCTATACAGGTTTGTGCAAACAGTATTTCAACTTTAACAAATATAACAGCAACTCACTTGTGTGGATGCTCTTTAAATTTAATAGTTGAAAGATGTCAAGAACCAAACACAGGTACTCCTGATACACAAATCATAGCTTTTAATGGAGAAAACATAGGGCAACTTGTTAATTTAACAGGTGGTTCATTTATAGGATGTAAGTACGAAGTTATAGCTACAACATCAGACCCTGTTACTGCGTCTAAAGGAAGCAATGAGACCGGACAATGCTGTAACGCATACTTTGTGGAAAACATTACTGCAACTACTCAATTATTTTCCTACGTAGATTGCTTTAATATAGCTCAGAGTTTTAATTTTCCTGCAGGTGGTGTACAGATAGTATGTCTTCAAGATTTTACTCAACAACCTCTTAACTTTAGTGTAACATTTCAAACGTGTGATTGTACACCAAAATAAATAAAATATATGGCAGCAACATTAGGAAATTATTTTATAGACGGACCAACATTGTCAACTGCTTCTGCGGTATATACTGATGTGGACTTAACTATATGTGCATCAGATGGATTTTATTCAGATGGTACTGTGTGCAGACAGCAATTGTCTTGCGTGCTTGGGGTACCAACTCCATGCCCATCGTGCTTTGCACCTTGTGATTCTACTATAGATACGTCAGGCAACCAAGGAGTCTATAAGCTGACCTTTAGTACAGGTGGGGACTTTGGTGCCATACTAATTTACTTCGACCCTGTAAACGTCCCTGATGGTATTAGGGCTACATTCGATGGGGTGGTATATAATAAGCTTACTTCAAACGTATTTGGTTATGCTGCAGCTGCACCGGGTAATTTAACTGTAAGGGGTAATTCAACTAATGATTGTTCTCCCGGAGTAGGAACAACCCTAGATAGTGGTGGGTATTCAGGTTTAGAGGAGTTCACATACAATCCTACAACAGGTATCTTTGACTCTGTTGGATTTAATGGAACCGCAACAGGTACTTCTGCAGATGTGTTTTTACAAGCTGCAGGACCGGGGTTTTCTACACTAGTGGTTCCTAGAGTAAATAATAATAGTGATGCGTGTGAGATAGAAATTGTAGGCTACTGTGGTACGGGTTGGAACTTAGAAATAAATTGCCCTGCTGCATTACCTTCAGTATCAGCTAACCTAGGCTCAAATAATTGTGCGACAACTTCATTCCCTACGTCCTTTTTTCACGCACCTAATAGAGGAAACACTCCGGGTGAACCTCAAAGAAATGAATTTGTTTTTCAAGACAGTAGTGGTGTAACACCGCTACCTGCAGGCACATACGTAATGAATCCTCCATCAGGAAAAGCAATTGTAGAAGTAAATACTAACGGAGTAATAGCAAACATAACGCCATGTCCATAAGCGAAGAAAAAAGAAATAAGGCTACTATAACTTATAGTGAAGACTCACAGGGGTTTCCATCATTCTATTCATATCGTGCTGAGTTTCTTAAAGGAATGAATCAATACTTGTATAGTTTTAGTGGAGGTAATCTATGGAGACATAATACAAATGAGTCAAGAAATAGTTACTATGGTACTAATTATCCGTCTAGAATTACAAGTGTTTTTAACACAGAGCCTTTACAAAATAAAATTTTTAAAACATTAAACCTTGAAAGCGATGATGCATGGGGAGCTAAGTTGTTTACGGATATACAGCTAGACGGTGAGATAGATGTAAATTATTTTGAAAAAAAAGAAGGTGCATGGTTTGGATTTGTTAGAAGTGACGGACCAACAGGACCTGATACTAATGATACGCAATGGGAGCTAAGAAGCGTAAACGGTCTTGGCGTAAACAATGCTATTAACTCTGTAGCTCCTGCAAATGTTATTGTAGGTTTTGATACCAATATATCTATAGGAAGTATAATTACCGCAGGAGATTATATGTATTATGCTGCAGGACCTAATTATGATACACCTCAATTTGTAGGGGTATTAACTGAAACAATTGTTAATCTCCCTGCAGGGCAAAATAATATTACTATTAACACTACAGCTGCAGCAACAGGTGGTTTTGCAGGAGCACCTCAGCCTACTTTTATTCCTGCTGTAGATGGGTATTGGTTCTTTATTAAAAACCCAACAGCAGAATCTCATGGTGTTCTAGGGCACTACTGCGTGTTTGAGTTAACCCTAGATATCACTACAGCTTCAGAGCTATTTGCAGTTGAGTCAGAAGCAATGAAAAGTTTTCCTTAAAATTTAGTATCTTTGTATGATATATGGGTATATTAAAGTTTTTTAAGAAAAAGCAAAAGTCTGCTGAACATTTTCTAGAGTTAATTGATGTTGACCGAGGACTTTTGTGGGAGGCAATTGCTGATTTTAAAGAGAACTTGCAAACCATTAACGGAGCTGTTACTCATCATACTGATGAGATGCAGGAAGTTTTTCCTGTAACGCACCATATAAAAGATGGTTTATATACACGAGAATTGTTTATGCCCAAGGGGTCTTTAGTGGTAAGCTTTATACACTTGACAAATCATCCTTCGTTTTTTATGAAGGGAGAGATGTCTGTGCTAATAGATACAGGTGAGATAAAAAGAATCAAAGCACCTATGGTTGTACAAACAGAGGCAGGTACACAAAGAGTTGCGTATATGCACGAAGATTGTATTTGGTCTTGTGTTTATAAGACTGATAAAGAAACAGTAGAAGAGGCAGAGAAAGATATTTATACAGAAAATTATATGGATTTGCCTGAACACATTATTTTAAAAAAACAATTGATATGTCAGGATTAATTATAGAGATAGTTAGATTAGCCGTAGAAGAAGGCGGTCAACAACAGATGACAGGATTGGTTTTAGGTATAGCATCAGTAGCTTTAGCTGCAGGTGGTACGGCTATGTCTTTTGCTCAAGCCGGGAAGTCTAAAAGAGCAATGAGAGATGCTGAGTCTAAGGCAGATATGATGATGCGTACCGCAAGAAAAAGATTAGATGTAAATTATTTTGAAGAACTTTCTATTAAAAAAGAACCATACGAATTACAAAGAGAGGCACTCCTTCAACAGGGAGCTACGGCTTTGCAAGCAGCACAAGAGGGAGACCAAAGAGGTGTAGCGGCAACAGCAGGTAGGCTACAACAAGCACAGACAGCAGCACAAGGTCAAGTTCGTACAGCTATGGGTCAAGAGTTAACAGCACTAGATAAGCAGATAGCGGAAGAAGACTCAAGATTAAGAGACTTAAATGTTCAATTAGACCTAGGTGAAATAGCAGGAGCACAACAGGCTGCTGCAGATGCAGAGCAACGAGCACAGGCACAAACAGCCCAAGGGATTCAGGGTGCTGTAAATACTGCCCAAGCAGGTATGGCATTGGTGCCTTTATATAGTCAACAGACATCAGCACAAAAAGCGGCTTTAGGAGAGACTCAGTTTACAGCCGATGAATTTTCTAATATTGGAGATATTAAAGGTCAAGGAGAAGCAGGTGAGGGTTTTACCAATTTTGACCCTGCAGCTATAGGAGCAGGAAGCAACGCTGATTTTAGAAAATTCAGAAGAAGTTTAAATGATGAACAAAAAATGCTAATCTTTGGTAATGAGTCTTATCAAGCTGCCTTTGGACAAGCAACTGCAGGACAAAATGCCTTTTCCCCCGGTCAAACTCCTGCACAACAAGCAAGACAAAAACAGATACTAGCACTGCAAGCTAAGCAAACAGCAGGTACAATTACTCCTCAAGAACAAACCGCATTAAATAATTTACTAAGCAGTGCACCCTTTTAAAAAATAAAATATGGCAACAAAGTTTGGATATGTTAAAAGAGAAGCGACCAATGCAATTGATTGGTCTGCTGTTGCTTCGCAATTTACAACTGTATTAAAAGAGGAAGCTTCTGTTAGAGAACAAAAGAAAGCTGAACTAGCTGAGTCATCTCGTGAGATGATTAATGCCCTACAGGAAGCACCAACAGGAGAATATGTAGACGGTAATACTTTTATAGGTAACTATACTAGTGATGCATCTCAGGTTTTATTAACTCAAGACAGATTATTAAAGCAGGGTATTTTAAAGCCTCGTGACTTTGCTATTGTTAGAGCTAACTTAAATTCTTCTAACGAGCAAATGTTTAAGTTGGGTGAGGCTTACCAAACTGCTTATAAGACTAAGATGGAACGCATCAATGCTGCTGACCCAAAAAAAAGAGCACAGATGTGGGAGCAATGGGCGATGGAGCAAGCTGAAGGATTATATAACCTTAGAAACTCTAAAGCACTAATCAATCCTAGTAATGGAATGGTATCTATTGGACTTTGGAAAGATGGAAAGATGGATACCGACCCTAACTCATTTCAAACTGTTCCTGAATTAATGGGTAACCTTGCAGGAAAGTATGATTATTATGATGTAAGGGCAGAAATTGATACGGCAGTAGAAGGTCTAGGAATAATAGATGAAATACGTGTAGATTATGCAGGAGAAGGTGGTCTTGATATGATATATAAAACTTCTTCTCAAGGTGGAAAGTATAGTGGTAAAGATGAGCTTTTAAAAGAATATTTTGAGTGGGCAGGATATACTGCAGATGCTATGATGGCTAATCCACTTCATGTAACTTCTATATTAACTAATGAGGGTTTTATAGAGCCGACAACAGGAGAACGTTACACGTTTACATATGAGCCTGACCCTGAAAAACGTAAGGCTAATGAAATATTTTTAGATAGAAAAAACAATAGAGGCGGTGAGCCTGAATTTACCGAGGCTCAATCTAAGCAAGTTAAGGATGCTATTATAGAAAGATTAAACGATAAGGTAGACAAGACAATAACTACTACTTCATCTCGTAGACCATTTAAGCCTCAAGCGGTTGTTAATAAAGAAAATCAACAACTCGAAGACGAGACTACATTTAATATGTTATCAGACATATACTATGGTGATGCAGCAGCTGTTAAAGCAGCTGAGACATATTTTAGAGATAACTTTGATGGTGTTTCTATGGTGCAGAAAAAAGGTAATTCAATATTCATAACCATGAATGATGGTACCACTAAAGATGTTCCTTTAGTTGGACCTAATGGACAACTTATGGGCTTTGAGAAGTTTGCACAATCAGCTGTACTATTAACAGGAGTGCCAAACATTTTAGATAGTGTTGACTTAGCAGGTGGATTAAGAACAGGTGTGGTAAAAGCTATTAATAGCACATCAACTCCAACTGAAAATCATGAGGTGGTATTTGAAGATGGTAGAATAGAAACAGTTGTCGGAAGATTAGAGAATTCACCATACAAAGTAGGTGAAACTGTTGAGCTAGGTTCTATTACAAGGAATAGTACAGGTGCAGGAACTACATCTGAAGAGACAACTAAACAGTATGGTAACAGATATATTGATACAGTTATAACAGCTAAAAACATAATTCAAAAGAAAACTGAAAAAGGACATGTTTTAATAACTGATGATGAATTTGTAATGCCTAAACTAGTTCCATATATAGAAGGATTTGGATTTAGTGTTAACAATACGATTGACATGACAGGAGATAATGTTTTAGAAATCTCTAAACCGGGTGCAACAGAAGATGACTCTCCTTTTGAATTTTATATTACAGATGACGCTGTAGAGATGCAAAAAAACCTCCTAGATTTACGTAGTTTCCTTAAGACTAATTTACCTCTTTCAATGATTGAGTCGCAATTAGACTTTATAAGAGGTACCGCAACAGGAGCAAAGAAGTCAGGAAAAGGTGGCGGTTCAATGTCACAGTTTAACGACCCAAAAGAAAAAGAAGAAAAAGAAGACGGACCAAAATAAGAAAACTAAGGATGAACGAAGAAGCATTACAAGAACTATACATCTTAGCAAAAGGGGATGGTTATTCTCAATCTTATGAAGAGTTTAAATCTTTAATGAGCTCAAATCAAGAGGCAATAGGAAACATGTATTCTTTGGCTCAGTCAGAAGGTTATCAAAAACCAATAGAAGAATTTAAAACACTTGTTGGATTTGAAGATTCTGTTAAGCCTGTGGATGTAAGTGTATCTGCTATAAATCCTGATGCAGGTGTACCTGAAGCTGTGCCTGAAAAAAAAAATCCATTCGAGACAGACCCGGACCTTCCACAGGAAGTACCAAACGAACTATTTCCTCTACCACAGACAGAAGGAGATGGGGAATTACCTTCAGGTTATTCTCAAGGCGATACTTCATCGGAGTCCTTTCTTACAGATGGTAGCTTTGATACCGCAGACCCCTTTGCAACTTCTATTTTAGGTGATAATTATAATAAAGACTTAGGAGAAAATGTATTTATTGCCAACGTCAACGCAATTGACTCTGAATTAACAGGAGACAGAGAAGAGGGCGAGGTAGTTGGTGAAATGAATTACAAATTCAATCAGTATGGGTTTGATTTTGAAGAGGCAGGAATAGGAGATAAGATGGTGGTTAAGTCTGCCAATGGTGAGGAGTTAACAGTACCGTTAGATGCTTTTGGTTTGCCTTTTGCAGACGCATTAGAGATAGGAGCCAAGGGTAGAGCTGAAGAGCTTCGTCAGTTTCTAATTAAGAACAAGGAGGCATCGGTAGAGGCGTTTAACAGAGCCTCAAAAAACGAACAAAAATATTTAAACAAAATTCAAAACAAAGAGCAGCTTGTAAAGCTTAACACTTTGTTCAATACTCAGGTTGATAGGTTTTCAGATGATGTTAGAAATTATTCAGCAGAAAAACTAAGACTATCTAGAGTTTATAAAGAATCTTTTGCAGGAAAAAATGCAGACGAGCTACTTAACAATCCACTATATCAAGAATACCAAGAAGCCTCTAAGGTATTAGATTCTGCTCGAACTAGTTTAATTAATAGGCAGAAATCTTTTGTAACAAAAGGAGCACAGCTTGATGAGATGGTAGGTGAGTACACCTTAATGCGAAACACATCAGGTGATAAGGGTCAAGCAATAGAACGTCTTCTTACTTCTGTAATGGGAGGTCTAGGTGGAGCTTTTCTATCTGCGTTTGAAGAGGTAGGTGCTTATGTTGCACCTAAGCTTAAAAACTTTGATGCATCTGAGAGCAGGTTTGCAGCAGATGAACATATAGATTATGCAGTTGCACAGCTAACAAACAATATAGAAGGATTTAATTTTGATGAAACGGGGGTTACTATAGGAGTTTTGCAAGCACAGCTTGATTTAGATTCAGATGAGTATGATGTACTAAGAGGTATAAAAACTTTGCTTGCAAAAAAAGAACTTGATGTAATAGACCAAAAGAAACTTAAAGGTTTGTTATCGGAATTTAATCCAAAGGATTTACAAGTTATATTAGAAAATATTGAGAACGCAGATGGAGATGATATACATTCTTTAACCGAAAGCATATATGAAGACGTAGCAACTAAAGCTATAAGAGAATACGAGGACACAGAAGTGTCTTCATTAATGAAAGGCAGGGACGATATAATGGTTTCTGAAACAATAACTGACTACGAGAAAGCAAAGAGTGCTGCCATGGGCGGAGCCTTTAACAGGAACAGGTACACAGGCGTGGTTTCACAGATGGATTTAGAAGAAGGAACTCGTGATAAGTTTAGAGATTTTTTTAGCACATATGTGGGTCAAGAAACAGATGGTAGGGCAGCTTATAGAAAGGCAATAAAAAATAATGGTAATGATATACAGAAAGCATTTCATGGTGTAGCTTATTCTATCCCTGCTTTTGTAAGTATTATAAAATCAGGAGGGAAAAAATCTATAGAACTTACTGCAAAGTATGGTCCTCAACTAGGTAAAAAATTATTAAAGAATAGGAAAGCTAACAACAAAGCCACAAGAATATTAAGGCTAATGTCTCAGTCTAATGAGGCACAGATGAATAAGATGGCTAACAATCCTAACTTTGACAACATAGATTTGGATGAGCAAAGAGCTGTAGCTGTGCCTGTTGCAATTGTTACTGCTGTGTTAGAGGATATAGGTTTTAGAAACATAATTAACTCTAAAGGTTTAATCAACAGCTTAGCTGCAAGGGCTATATCTAAGTTTGCAAAAGTCAGAGCAGTCAACCCTACAGCAGGAACTAGAACTTTTGCTGAGTTTGTAAGACAAGACCTTAATAATTTAATGGGTAAGGGTGTAGGTCGTACCCTAACCAAGGGAGGATTAACCGTACTAGCCGGTGGTGCTGCAGAATTTGAAACAGGAGCACTACAATCTATAGGTGAGCAGACTGCTGAGATGGTGTATAATACATACAAACGTAACATGGATGGTATTGAGGGTGAGATGTTTGATACTGCTGATTCAGTAGGAGAATTTTTCACAGAGGTTATGTACCAAGGATATCTAGAAATGCTAGGTGGTAAAATTATGGCTGTGCCTACCGCTATAAGTGTCATGGGAAACAATCCTGCTGACCTAAACATGGTTACTGACGAGGCGTTTGAAATGTTTCAAGGGATGTTGCAAGACCCTCAGTATAAAAATATGTTTACTACCAATTTAAAACAAAGGGTAGCAGATAAAACAGATGCTCTTACACAAAAGGATGCTGATGCAATGATGGAAACCTTTAATAAAATTGAAGGGTTAATGCCACAGGTTGTAGGAGATATGACTGTACAGCAACAACGAGTAGCACTAAGCTTGGTAATGGAAAGACAAGCATTAGAGTCTGAGATAGCACCTTTAGCTCCTGAGCTAGCAATTAATCAAAGAGCTAGAATTAAAGAAATTACAAAACAAATTGAAGATATTACACTCATTGCAAATGCGGAGCAAGAAGCAGCAATGGAAGCAGAACAAAGTATACCTGACATAAACTCTAAGAGTAAAACAAAAACAGACCCTGCTGTAGAGGCAGACCCTGACATTTCTTTAGAGGAGCAGGAAGATATTCAAGAAAGATTTGGAGAAGAATCGGCTACATCTCCTGAAGAACAAGCAGAAGAACAGGTAGAAGAAAATTTGTTCTTTAATAAAAGAGGAAAGAGCAAGAAAAAATTGACCAAAGAACAACGCTCTATGCGTAACAAGGTCATAAACAAAGCAGTAAATGCAGCTCAGTCTTTAGCTAAAAATGTTAAGACTAAGATAGTTATGCATGAGTCAACAAAAGAATTCAACAAGGCGACTCAAAGAAATGGTAGAGGGTTCTATGACTTTGACACCAACACTATTCACCTTGATATGAATAAGGCTAATGAAATCACAGTAGCTCACGAGGCATTTCATGCTGTACTATTTCAAAAGCTAGGAGAAGCAAATGTTGCTGCCGCTGTTCAGACAATGACTAGTGCCATCATGAAAGCTTCACCTAAAAACTCTATGCTTTTTAAAAGAGCCAATGTGTTTGCTGCACAATATGCAGAGCAAGGTGCTACCGTACAAAACGAAGAGAGACTAGCTGAGCTATTTGGTTTAATGGCAAGTAGATATGAGAGTTTAAATGCACCGCAACAAAATGCAATTATAACTTTCCTAAAAACTACAGCTACAAAGTTAGGACTAGATAAGTTTATTAATATAGGAGAGATAGTAACCGAAGATGATACACAAGTTGTAGAACTACTAAACATCTTGGCAGATAAGGTAGCCACAGGTCAAGAGATATTTACCAATGACTTAAAGATTCTAAAAAAATCTTCACCATATAGTGAAACAGGTGTACCTGTTGCGATAAACCCTGATGCTCAGCCGATTAGACCAAGAGGTAGGGAGACAAGGGTATATACAGAAGACAGGGTAGGTAATTACAATGAGATGACACTCAATGAATTTGTAATGCTTCATGATGGTAACGTGTATGTGATTACATCAGATGCTAGTAAGCTAGGAAAGGTTGAGGAAACAGGACAGATATTAGATGGTGGTTTTGGTTATTCATTACTAGCAGCGAACATGGAGAATGGAGTGGGCTTTGCCTCGTTAGATGCTAAAACTGCTAACACAAACATGAACAAGCTTAAGAAGGCTTACAAGACAGGAGACAGGGTAGGTGTACTTATAATGATACAAACCCCTGACGCTATGTATGGTAACATGTATGGCGGTGAATATTTCTTTGATGCCATAACTAAGATTCAAAAAAAGAATCCTGAAGCTTATGCGGAGTACTCTGAAAACCTTTCTAATTATGTTGTAGAAAAAATGAAAGGCAAGTTAAAGAAAGCAACAAGAGATGCCATCATTGACCCTAGCTCTGTAACCAAGAAAGAATTCAAAGAGCTGATGGATAAGGAAAGCTTTGACAGAAGAAGAAACTTTATAACAGGAGTTATACCTGCTAGGAATGGTATGAGAATGGACAAAAAATCTCCTTGGAAAAAAGCCTTCAGCGATATAAATGTTAATACACAAGAGTTTACTTTAAGGTATGGAGACCAAGCTTTACTAGGAAAGAAATTTTTAAAAGAAAACAAAGGAGGGTTTCTTGTTGGAGGATTTACATATGTTGTACCAAAGAATACTAAAGAATTAGTAGATGGTATTCAAGACAAAGGTTTTACTCACCCATTTTTTCAGGGTAAAGTTCCTGCTGAGCCCAACACAGCTGTGATGTTAGATGGGTTGTATGATATCAACACTACACTACAACAATATATGCCGGAGACTTTGATGGTACAAGAAAGTCAAAAGGAAGAGACTAGCAGAAGAGTTAGAGAACAATATCCTGATGATAGGTTTTACTTAAAGAAAGGCTATAAAAAGCAAACAAAAAAATCCTTACAGACTAAGGTTGATAAGGGACTTGCAACAGAAAACGAGCAGAAAGCACTAGATGAATTACTAAAACAGCAAGATTCAAATGATACAACAGAAGTAGATGTTTACATAGAATTAAAAGACAGAACCTACACAAACTTAACGGGTACAAATAAAGGTAAGTTCAAAGCAAATCCAATCAATGAGGATATATTAGTATTAGGTAGAGCCAACGCAGGAAGTTTAGTTGCACAATCTAAGCCGCCTTTATTTGAAAACGTAACAGAAGAGATACTTGTTAAGCCTAGAGGTAGAGAGCAGAAACAAGAAGCAGATGGAGAGGTCTTTGTTTTTGGAGAACAATCATATGATATAGATGCTGCAGTTAATTTAGCTAACGTAGAAAACATTGACTCAATAGATTTACCTGTAAAAATTCTTCCGAAGATGACCTATGCTTTTGTTACAAAAACTGAGGAAGGAATTAAGAATGCAAACATTAATAACCCTGTTATTATTGCTACAACAAAAGATGGTTTACTTTTAATAGATGGGCATCACAGGGTTGAAAAAGCTATTCAAGAAAACAAACCACTAAAGGGAAAGATATTATCTAAATCTCAAACTGAAGAAATTATTCTTGGAAAACCTAGAGGTAGAGAGCAGCAAGAGCAAGAGATATTTGACTATGTAACAGCAGCAAGAGAAGATAACTTTAGAGATGAGGTTACTAAAGATTTCTTAGTAAGAATAAAAAAGTATCCTATTAAGTTAGTCAATAGAATGATGGAGGTGGATGTAGATTTATTCAAGACTCTTCCAAAAACTTTTGGTAGTCTAACAGGTGGATTCAATTCCGGACTAAGACTATACAAAAGAACAAAAGCTTTCGAGCAAAAATTAATCAAGGCTAACAAAAGAAAAAAGGTTAAGCTAACAGAGCAACAGATAGCTGACCAAACTATAGAGTTCCTAAAGAAACAACCTGAGTATTTAAAAGAGGGAGATGGAAACTATCTAACCACTAAACAAGCTATGCTTCAAGTGGAGTTCCAAAGAAGTGTTGGTACACGAACAAGTGAAAGTGTACAGGAGAAACTTACTGAAGCACGCAAGCAGGTGCAGGAAAGAAAACGTGGAGCTAAGAGTTTGCAAAAAGCTAAGGCTGCTGTGCGAAACTTTATTAGAAAGTCTTTACCTTCAGACATCTATACTCGTAGTGAGGTGATGAGCTTGGTTAGAAAAGTAACCAATGCAACAGAAGCTAACATCGAAAACATATTTGATGAGGTCTTAGAGTTTGTTAACGTAAAAAACAATACAAGACTAGAAAAGAAAATAAAAGATATACTAAACGGAAAGTACGAGACTACAGTTGCAGGACGAAAGAAAGGTTCTAAGATAAGTCTTGAGATGAAGGAGCGTATAGAAGGTATTGCTAAAGATAGACTTGCTCCAACAGCTACTGCTGAAGAAGTAGAGGCTGAGAATCAAAGACTTACAGAAGAGTTCAATGCTATTGATGGCAAGAAGAATTTAACTGAAGGTGACTATAGCAGAGCAGTAGACATTCAGATTCTGATAAACCTTAACAACTCATTGTTGATGGAGAACAATGATGTCAATAAGACAGGTTCTTTAGATGTGGCTGCTACTATCTTAGAAGAGATGGTATCTGAAGGTAGGTCAGAACTTAAACAACAGCTTGAAGATGCACACAAAAAATATAACGATGATGCATCGGTGGCTTATGAAGAAGTAACAGGACAGAAGGTAGACTTAAATGATAAGAATGAGCAGGAAGGTATAGATTTATCTAATCAAAAGTTACTTAACGAGAAAAGAAACAAAACAAAATCTGTAATTAAAAAGTTTCTAAATACACTTTCAACTAATGTTACAAAGTTTTTTAATGAGACTGAAGCACTAGATGGTTTAATGGATTTAGTATCTAAGCTACCCGGTGAAATGTTTGGCGGTAGATTACAGACAATGGTAACAGGTCGAGTGGATTCATCATCAAGAATGTACAAGCAAAGAATGATGCAGCAAGAAGAGATTGTTGCTAAAAAACTTGAAGAGCTGTTCGGTAAAAAGTGGAGGAATAAAGTAAGGGCACTCAACAAGCAAGAGGTTGCGTATGTTCTAGACTCTAACGAGGTAAGTCAAGCACAAGAAGCTTTTGATAACGACCCAAGCTTAAAGAACAAACTGAATCTAAAAGAGGTATTGTTAAAGAACGAAACTAAAATGTCTCAGAACGAGATGCTTTACTACTATAACTTATACAAAGACCCTGCTAACAGAGGCTCGTTTGAGGCTACGTTTGGTAAGGACTATGCTCGTATAATGGAAGAGATAGAATCAAAGATAGACAATAACCTTAAAGAGTTTGGTGATTGGCAAGTCAATGAGTTTTATCCTTCATTGTATTCTCATTACAACGAAACATACAAAGCTCTGTATAGAACTAACATGCCTTGGAATAGATACTATTCAGGTATGATATATAGAAACGACACTCAAGGGAATCCTGTTGAGCAGGAACCTTTGGATTTGCTTTCTCAAAAAAGTATAATGAACACCTCAGTTGGTACAGCATCAACTAAGTCTAGAGTTCAAAACAACTTACCAATTAGGAAGATGAATTCTATGAATGTTATGTCAACATACTTGCGTGACATGGAATACTTTGCTGCGTATGGGGAAACAATTCGTGACATTCACAAAATGTTTAACAATAAAAATGTGCGTACTGCAATAGAAGCTGTGCATGGAGAGTACGTAAACAGATTGATTAACAATATGATTGGTAAGATTGCCAACAACGGAGTAAGAAACAATCCTGCAGATAGAGTTATAAATCAAATGCAGAATGCTTTTATAATTTCTCGCATTGGTTTAAATCCAACAGTAATGCTTAAGCAGTTAACTTCTATGATAACTTACGCTAATGATATTGGTGTAAGAAATTGGTTGAAGTATACAATCAAGACTATTCCTCAAATGAAAAGTGTATTCAAGGAGATGTCTAAAAATTCTGTGTACATGCAGGATAGAAATAGTCAATCCATTACTAGAGTAATAGAATCATATTCTAAAGAAGGTATGGTAGAGATGGTGCCTAATCAGTATTGGGATAACTATGTAAACTTTATTATGTACACCACAAAGTTTGGTGATAAGGCTGCAATATATTTAGGAGGTGCACCTAACTATCTATACTACAAAGCTCAGGCAAAGAAACGTGGTCTTACTGAAGAGCAGGCTCAACAAGAAGCTATTATAAAGTTTGAGAAAGACACTAAGAGAACTCAGCAGTCTATGGACTTGCAGGATAAAGATTTCTATCAAACAGCAGGTGCATATCAAAGAGCATTGAATATGTTCCTAACCACACCTAAACAATACTTACGTAAGGAAATACAATCAACTCGTAATCTGTATCGTAAACTAAAAGCTTGGGATAGAAACGCAGGTAAGGGAACGCTAGGACAAAACCTTAGAACCTTTATCACTTATCACTTCGTTGCCCCTGCTTTGTTTCAGTATGTAGCCTTGGGATTACCCGGACTACTGAGGGGAAAAAGAGATGACGATGATGAGGATATGTTAAGGGCTATGCTTGTTGGAAACTTAAATGCTTTGTTTATATTTGGTGAAGTCATAAGTGGAGTGGCTGATTTTGCACAAGGTAAATCATACGTAGGTGAATCTGTTAGAAGTCTTGCTCCATTGATGTTGACAACAAGGCTGCTTAAGTTAGCTGATAGAGCTAGGAATACTAAAGACCCGAAGAAAAGAAAAGCTGCTTTTGAAAAACTATACGTAGAATTAGCTGCTACTCCCGGTCTTCCTGCTATTCAGATTCACAGGTTTATAAAGAACCTTGACAAGCTAGGAGAAGGAAATGATGCAGGTAAAGATTTACTTAGACTGCTTAACTTTTCTGACTATGTAATTTCGGGTCCAAAGAATAAGAAGAGTTCCTCTTCAGGTCCTAGTGTACAAGAGATGAATGCTAAGTATTATAAGGAACAAGAAAGAAAAAAGAAACAAGCTGAAACATTGTCTCGTAGAGAAAGACCTACATCAAACAGGAGAGCAAGACCTACTAGACGAAGAAGAACTAACTAGATATGCCATTCAAAAAAGTAGGAGAGAATAGAAACGTTAGTCCAAGTGGTAGGGTATTTACTGATAAACAAGTAAGGCTCTACCATGCGACAGACGGATTCACTAAAGATATAAAGAAACCTAGGGGTTTAAAACCAAGGAAGAGATATCTAAAGTCTTAATCATATATATCCCAACACCATATAGGAGTTTTCTTTCCAACGTATGAGCCACTCACGTTGTATGTAAAGTATTCAAACGCGTCCAATGGACTCATATCCTTCTCTAATATTCTAAGGCTCTTAGAGACAGAGTATATTAGTCTCATTTCTTTTTCATCTACACCAATGATTGCATCATCAAAGCCATCGGCTTTTAAAAATTCTTCTTCGTAGTGGTGTTCTGTTATAGATTCAATCATATACTTATTGTTTAGTAGTACCTAAAGTACCTTAGTGTTTTTTGTTTATCATAATAAATCATAAGCTCTTGGTCGTTGACCGCTCCTTCTCTTGGCTTACGTCCACCCCACTTAATATTCCCTTCTATCTTTGATGCCTGCCCATAAACTATACCATCATCACAAGCCCATATAATTACAGGGTTTAATCTTTTGTCACAAAGCTTTACTATTTTCCTACAGGCTACAGGTAAAGGGTAGCAGTTGTCAATATTTTTATATCTCCCTTTGACTTCAGCATATGCAATAAGCTTTCCTGCTTCATCAAATATTTTATAATCAATATCGTTTGGGTCTAACTTTTTAAAACTTCCATTAAATCTTTTTACAAAATATTGTATAGCTTTTTTTTCTCTACTTAAATCCTTGTCTGTTTCAAACCTAGTGCTCATAAATTATGTCTTTCATTTGAGTGTAGTTCTGCGTGACATCTAGAACATAGCAGTATGCACTTGTTTATTTCTTCCTGTATACTTTCAATAGAGTAGCCCAACTCTTGAGCATTTCCAATAGCAAATTTTTTATTGTCTTGTGCGTGATGAAATTCTAAAGCAGAGGTTTTAAAACTTGAGTGAGTCTCAGATGAGTATCCACATTTTTCACACCCTCTTGAACTCTTATAATTATTTACCCAAGCTTTTATTTTATTATTTCTTTTTTTATTATAACTTCTTTTGCATGGTTTACAGAGAGTATCCTTTATCATTCTGCCTGCAAGGGTTACGTGACCGGAGTTATAAAACTCTGACTCATCCTTTGCTTGCTTACAATCTCTGCATGTCTTAGAAGTCATCATGAAGAGAGTCCATTAATAACTTAAGTTCTAATTGAGTTTTCTTAATTGCTTTTTTTGTTTCCTCATATTCTCTATCACAAAGAGACTCATATATTTCAGCATTATTAGAGTGAAGAACGTTCATCAAATCATTGATGTATGTTATTCTTTTTTTTTCTAATGCTGCACTCATAATGTTAATCCATTAAATGTAAGAACTTCTCTCCAAGTTCTTTGTCTACCTTTTTTATTAATCGGTATATTTTTCTAGAGGTTTTGTTTACTTCCTCTACTTCTTTTTTACTAGAGTTAATACCTAGGTTTGTGTACTGATTGCAGTCCAATCTAAGCAGTTCATCTATCTTTTTTTTATTGCTCCAAGTTTTAAACTCTACAATTTTTTCGATATCACTAAGTGTATATTCCATATCTGTGTTAAATTTAACATATTTTTTTTTAAAATTCTGAAGATTCTTTATTTAATTTTAGCTCCAAAAGTTCTGCCTCAGCTTTTGATAGCCTTGATTCTATATCTAAGTAGGCTTGTAATAATTCACTATGAGTAAAATCAAACACCGGATTGTTCTCATCTTCAAAAATTGTTTTGCATACTTTATATTGTCCATAAAGCTCCGGCTCATACTCAAAATAATTCTTAGCCTTCCTTACACAATTAATAATTGTTGCATGATTTTTTCCTAGCTGCTCTCCTATTCTTTGATAGGTCACTCCCCTTTCATGCAGGATGTATGAATAAATTAACCTTGCATTTACATATGCTCTCTCTCTAGTTTTTTTATAAATGTCAAGCTGCATCTCTGCTTGTACAATTTTACCTAGCAATCTCATTTGGGAATCTGTTACCATAATTTAATTTAATTTTAATCGCCTCTATAAATTTCTGTATTGGCGTAATCTTTAAGTTCTTTTAATCTATATTTTTGTAGCTCTGATACCTTTCCTATCTTAGTCTTACACTCCACAAACAAAACATCTGAGTTTTTTGGTATAGCAATCAAGTCGGGTATACCATTCTTGTTAGTCACCGTAAGTTTAATCACATAGTAGCCATCATCTTCTAGCTGCTTGATTCTTTTCTTCTGTATTTTTTGTTCTGTCATACTACAAAGATAACAAACCCTTCTTGAAATGATTTATGGTATAGTCCTTCTTGTTTATCACAGTTTTATATATATCTTTTTCTATACCATCTTTTGAGAAGACCCAATAGACATCGTTCTTTAATCTTTCTTTAGTTGTCATCCTATCTCTTGACTGCCAATAGCTTGTTGCTGAGAAGTCTATGTTATAATACACAAGAGCTTCTGCATTCTTTAAACTTATTCCCTCACGACCACTTACAATTTGTAATGCTATAGATTTTTTTGTAGTATCAAACTTATCTAGTTCAGTAGTTATATCATCACCAAATATTTCTTGAATAGCTTTTAGTTCCTGTCTAAATTTATAGAATATTCCTATCTTTTTTCCTTTAAAATATTTCCTTATGAACTCTGCCTTGCTGTAATCTAATATAACTCCCTTGTTAGATTCAAATATAATTGTACCCGAATATAACTGATGCAGTTTATTCATTAGCTTTGCCGGTGTGTCTCCTAATATAGTTTCATCCTTGCCCTCAACAACATTGTGTCTCTTCAATCTTGTAGCTACCTCATAGGTAGAGCTTTTCATTTCAACCTCTAATACTTTCTCTGTTGTTTCTACTTTAAACCCTGCCTCTTTTTGTGTGTAGCTTATTGTATACGGCTTCATAGTATTAAGTATGCTTATCTTACCTTTACTATAGTCATTGATATACATGGAGTTTATTTTCTTCCTTGTCACCTTCACATAGTCTTGAGTAAATGCATAAAAGTTTTTGAAATGATTGAAGGGATTCGTTGGGATGCCATACACTTGATGGTACATTTGGCTGTAGCTTTCAGGTGTAGGAGTTCCGGACAACAGGCACACGCAACAATTATATTTTCTAATAAACTCTTTTATATTCTTTGCCCTGTTACTTGGTTTAGGAAAGGCACCTAACCCATGAGCCTCATCCAATACTAGAAAGTCACAACGAGTAATCATAAGCTTATGCATTGACTCATAGTTAATAACCTCACACTTATAGCTTGGGTTGAGCAGCTTGTAGTCTGCTACGATAGATGATATAGCTTTCTTCTTTGTTATAAACACAACATGTTTAAAGCCACATGCTTGAGCTATTCCTAAAGACGTTAATGTCTTACCGGTTCTAACCTCCATAGCAAGGTAGATAAAGTTATATTTATTTATTACCTCCCTCGCTTTATTTATTATCTTCTTTTGATAGGGTCTCCAACTTAGTTTCATAGTGTTTTGTTTTATATCTTATTCAAATCCCTCTTGCTTATACTTTACAATCTTAGCACACTTCTCATACTCTTCTATCCCACTAAAATATTCTTCCATATCATCTAATACTTCTATGGTTGCACCTTCACTAGGCATGTGAATAAAATATCCTTCATCATTCTCTATTAAATCTATTATATCTTTTTTATTTATAATAACATCATAAGAATTTCTAACAGCTAAATCAAGGTGCTCCATGTCAAAGCCCATGTCTTCGTTTACGTATCTACTCATATTATTTTATCTCTTCTTTTCTTTTAATTCTCATCCATCTTCCTAGTGGGTCTCTTCCTTGCTCCGGTGCAGCTCCTGTTATAAAATTAGCATAGGATACTAACCACTTGTTAAACTTAATACGACTGATAGTAAGCTTAGCCTTGGGTGCGTAGTCGGGGTACTCAGATATAAAATCATAGTAACAATCTTGCATGTGTATTCTATGGTCAACTTGCAGCTTGTCATTAGCTATTGTTCCATCTATCACACCACACCATTCAATGAAGTCATGACAAGTCTCAGCAGATAGCTGTCTTATTTTTAAATTTACAAATTTACTTTTTACCAATCCTTTGCTTAGGTAAATCTGCAGGCAACTAATCATATAGTTATCAAACAGGCACCACTCTTGGTCATCCCAATCACCAAACATTAATTTACCAAACTCATCTAAAGGAGAATAGTTTTTATTATAATGTTGGTGAAGCTCAAGCTCCCATTTTCTACGAGCAAATGAATTACCACTACCCTTGATAGCATAGTTAGTTGTGATGGCAATCTTAGGTGACTTACTGAATGGTATCTTGATAGCATCCTTATTCTTTTTCTCTAACGTTAATCCCTCTGTCACAACACTAAACAATCTTTCAAAGTCAAAGTATTTTTTTACATCATCAAACACTAGAATCTGTGTATCAGCTGATACAAGTTGATATGCAAAGCTACGTTCAAATGTAAACGACTTACCATCTATAGTAACTACCTTCTTCATTTGACTTAATGCATTCATAAATATTCCCTTACCTGTTCCACCCTCCGGGGAATCAGATATTACTTCATCGTTTAAGATAACAGCAGGGCAATAGCTTAAGTTCTTATGACCATGCATCATGAAACCTATAGTAGATTCCATTGATTCAATCCTGTCATCTTCCTTCTTACACACGTTTGATATAAACGTTTTGTAATCAGAGGTACCCGACTCACATACACCAAACTTCCTATCTATCACATGGTCTTTCCAAACATACCCACCCAAATCAATATAGTCTAAGATGTCTATGGTGTCTTTAGAAATTTTTACTGCACAATTTTTAAAGTAAATGTATGATGTGTTCTTGGTATCTTCAATGAAGTAAATATCTATTGTAGATAGCAGAGAGAGAAACTCTTCCTTAAAAAACCTAGTGTTGTCTGCAAAGTAATTATATATACTTGCATCATCAAGGTCTATCAAGTGACTAAGAACAAAATCTTTTATTTGTTTCTCATCCGTATGGTCTATAAGATTGTTTGTTACTTTAACAAAGACATAGTTCTTACTTCCTTCCGGACAATACTTATAGAATCCATTGTCTTCCAAGAACTGCTTAAACAATATATGAACTACCTTGATAACTCCCTTGTCACTCTTTGTCCAAAACTTTTGTTCCTTGTTCTCATCATCAACTCTTTGTAGCACAGAGTCTATTACGTTTTCTTTTATTTCAGAGTCAAGAAGTTGAGACTTGATTTCTTTTTTTGATACACCTCTTCGTAGTTTTATCTTGATGTTATTAATTCTCTCATCATCCTCATAGTATTTAGTACCAAAGTTCTGAGTCTGTGCGTAAGCTGAATCAATTGTCTGTTGTATCTCCTTGTGCCCAAAGCCATCTGCTTCATAGTTACTTAGCACATAACTTGCTAGAGATTTGTTCACTCCAAAATCATTGAAGGCAGAGGCAAGAACAAATGTATTGTTGTTACGTAGTCCCTCAACCATTGGATATTTTTTTACCCACCACTTAGTAAGTATCTCTACAACTTTGTTCTCGTCTGTGATTGGTAGTGTAGGCAGGTCACGAAGGGAATGCTTTTCTTCGTATACTTTTTCTTCTATCTTATCCCACTCACTAGAGTTCTCGTTAACATAAATTAGTGGGTCATAACTTTCATAGCATACACGAGATAAGTTCTTACATGTTACATCAAACCTAGGGTTATCAAAATGTTTAGCTAATGAATTGAAATAGTTTACATGATTCTCTGCATCCTTTGGTATCTTAACCAACACCTTTAACCCTAGTCCCGATGGTGATATGAATACAGAATAAACAAATTTGTTTTTTGTTATGTTCTCTTTGTCTTGAAGTAGCTCTTTGTTTTTTTCATACCCATCAAAGTCGAGACACATAATTCCTGTGTGCTCTTGTAGGCTGCTGTCATTTCTTTTGTTAAAGATTCCGGAGAAACATATTGCAGGTAGTAACTTTTTTAATTCGTTTCTTTCCGTCTTTCTTTTTTCAGCTCTGATTTGTTTAACCAACTCCTTAGTGGCACCATCTTTTATTCTTTGAAGTATGTGCTCAACCGGTCTGTGGAATGGAGTGTCGGTCTCTTTAATGTTTTTAAATATAGTAATCTTCTGTTCAGATGTCATTGTTTGTAGTGCTTTATGTTGAGTCTATGTTAAGTTTGTGTCGAGTTTAGTTCTGATTATCAATGAGTTGCATACTATGTTAACTTTTTTGCCTCGTATACAGAAAGTAAAAGTAAAATAAATAAATAAAAATATAGGGAAAGATGAGCAAAACTTTTACATCTCGACATCCTTCCCTTGTATTTTTAGAATGGTAAATCATCCTCTTGTACAGGTGCTTGGTTTGGAGCTGTGTCCACCCCATTACCCTGTGTCTTAGGCACAAATGTATCAAGCTCAAGGTAGTACTTACCTGCTCTTGATTGGTTACAATTTAAGTTAACCCATCCGTTCTTTTGATGTTGTTTCAAAAATGAAATTGCATCATCTACTTTTACACTAATTCTTCCAACAACAAAGTCGGGTGCGTTCTCTCTTCTCTTGAATGAGAAACCATCTGCAAAGATTTTTTCTTCTGCCATAATTTAATTTTTAATAATTGATTTTTGTTCCATGAGTTTTATAGTTTGGACTACGCAATAGTTGTAGTCATGGATATTATTATATTCCAATGGAACTTCTAGAATATAATGAGTCCGTTTCTTTTTATACCACCTTGTTGATGTAATAAGATTTAATGTCCTTGGTTTTTTTTTCACCAAAGTATTTATGGTAGACCTCAAGTGCCTGCTCAACTTTGTGCTTACCCCTATCATAGCTCTCATCAGATAGCTCAAACCTGCCCAACACATTTGTAGACTTATCAATAACGAGAAACAAAATAGGCTTGCCAAATAGCTCACGATATATATACCCTTGCGAATCATAGTTGTAATTGTATATGCTGTTATGAAATTTTGTTATGTCTCCACATGTCTTCAAGTCAATGACATAATCTTTATGTACGATGTCTGCCTTGCCTTTCCATAAAGCTCCACCATTGTGCTCGCCTATGTTCTTAACGTTAGGCTCTTCATACTTGTTGGCTTTGTCTTGAATCATCTCATAAAAATCAAAGTTACTAAGCATGGTATCACACCACCGGTCAACATCTTCTTGCTCTCCTTTAAGCATAGCGAATGGGAGTTTATTTTCTGCACAAAACTCCTTATATATCTTTGTGTTTCTGCTACTAGCATCTACAATAAGATAATTCCCTGCCTTCTCCGGCTCTAGCATCTTACAATGAAAGTACCTACCCATTAGAAATGCTTTGTTGTCTCCTTGTGGAACACCAAACATCGCAGGGTTACGCAGTAGTGTACCTATGTCAGAATTAGAGAGGAATTGTTTACCAATCCCTCCGTAATACTCTTCGTCTATCTTCAGTAAGTTTAAAACTTTCTTGGTTACTTTACTCTCCATCTATTGTTTTCTTTATTTGATTCTTCCACTTAGTAGTAACCTTATATTTCTTGCTGATGTTATTTATTATCCACTCCAACCCCTTGGCTTTGTGTGTTGCAACATAACTTAAAACATCAATCATCTTCTCATCATTAAGCTCCATCAATGCCTCTTTAGGCACTACCTCTTTTGGAGTTGATACTTCATGACTTGGCTCCGGTAAATCTTCACCGGCATAAATATAGATTCCCATACCAAACATGGCTAGGTTTTTAACTAGACATCTCATCATAGTCTTGTTGATATCAAACATGGTGGCTCCTGCCACTTGCTTGTCTCCGTATCTTGTGGTGTAGCTATACCCTTCCTTCTTCATGGCTTTGTTTGCTCCATCCATAACAGGCAACCACATTGATAGGGTCTCTCCTTGTATTGTTACTGATGAGTGACACATAAAGCCAAGTGCCTCATCATAATCTGTCTCATGCATTTGATAGGTAGCATCCGGACAAGCCTTCTTTACCTCACTCCATGCCCATGCCCATGACAGGTAGGTTAGATTGTTTTTCTTTTCTGCTTTCTTATTAACATTAATCGCTGACAATTTTTCAAAGGTAGTCAGTTCCCTGTCTTCAGACTTTTTCATTTTATTTGATTTAGTTTATTAATTATTTTACTATACTTACTTAATATTCTTACTCTTGAATTTTTTAATTTGGTAATTTGTTTAGGATTTTTTTTACCATTAACCTCAGCTTTCATTGACTCTTCCACCTGTCTAAGTTTTAGCTTATAGTTCTCTATCGCTGTCTGATAAACACCATACCTCCAACCTCCTTTTAAAAATGGGTCAATGTTTTTAACCTCATTATAAAAGTCTCCACCTGTTGATGTGTTTAATATGGATACTTGTTGTGTGTCGTAGTCATAAACAATCTTAATACCAAAGACCATTCTTGATTCATATCCTGCACCATCTAAGTTGGATGAGAAACCATCTTCCTTCGCCTCTTCCCATATGTCTCTTAGACTTATGTGCTTATTCACCTTGTAAATTTTCGATGATAAACGATATATCCTCATCTGACTGAACGAGATTTCTTACAGCATGTATACCATGTAGTACACTTGAGTGTCCTATATCGTACCCTGCCTCAGACATATACTTCTGTATGTATTTTAATTTCATTGGTCTGTTGTAGCACAGGTAATAAAGAACGTGTCTAGCATCTACAATCTCTCTTACTTTACTCTTTTGAAACAGCTCTCCTTTAGTTATTCCATACAGCTCAATGACCTGCTCAACGTACTCGTTAAATATATTTCTTTTCATTCTTAAATTGTTTTAACGACATCAGATAGTTTAACATACCAATGCCCTTGGTTTAATATTCTTTTACATTTACTCCAAAGGTTTGGTGTAGGCTCATATCCTATCCTCATACCTATGTCTATCTTTAATCTAATGGCTTCACCTAGTTCTTCTATGTTATGAATTAGGCTGATGGTATCGTCATCATACAATACATACAAATCAATAGCATCGCTGTTGAATATCTTAGTAGCATCTTCGGTAACTAACCACCAACATAAACCATCTTTGAATTTTCGCAGCTTACTTATTCCCATCACCATATTTGTTTTGCAAGGCTTGGATATAACTCTTGGGTAAACCCTTCTGCTTTGCATCAAGTATCATGGCTGATAGTTTCCTAGCATCGTATTCTTTCTTGGTTATCTGCAAAGATTCATCAAAATATTCTTCCGGATACTTCTCTCTTACCGCTTCTTTGATAGCTGTATTCATGCTCGATTGTACCTGCTCGTTTTCCATTGCAAGTATCAGCACCTCATGTGCGTGCTCTTTATCTAGCCAAGGGTATTCCTTAGTCACTTCATCTGTGTGCCACATGTAGTCTACACAATACCCATACATGTGTAGTATTTGTGTTGCCTGTTCAACGTAATCTTCCTTTGTTATTTTTGCCATTGGTTTATTTTTACTACACCGGACAGAGACTCTGTTATGTCAGCCAAGTCTTTGTCATCTGCCCAATGGGTTAGTATATGATTTAAAAGAAACGTGTCATCAGCTATGCATCTTGACATAGAGTTGAAGTTCTCTATCACCTGTTCGTTGTGTCCATTATAGGTGTTTAGTTTAATGCCTTTCGGTTGAAGGCTGTTCAAGAAGTCTTGAAAGTTTTTTGGTTTATCTGCCATAGTGTTTTGTTTTTAAGTTGTACAATATTAATAAATTAATTAGACAATTCCTAATCAATTACTATTTATTTTATATCTCTGCTTGAAAATTAATTACATCCTCATTCGGATGGTCATCAAAATAATCCTTAAGCTTTGTGCCTAGCACCCAATCTGCATACTCCCTCATGTCATCCTGTGTTACTCCATGCTCATCAAGTATATCATCAGACCACCGGTCATCCGTTGCTTTGAACATCTCCTTTACTCTCTTTGGTGCTCCTGTTTTCTCTATCGACAACAGCTCTGCACATACCATCTCGTACTTGCTCCTGCTAATTGTGTAGTCTATGTATGCCGGCTCAGAATCATCTGCTCCAAACCTTTCAGCTGCATTACTTGGTTGTACTGCAAACATAAACTTCCCTTCGATGTCTCCGTAATAATATCTTCCCATAACTTAATTGTTTTTATTGTATTCATTAATAAATTCTACTACTGCTTGGTGTGTATCTTCAATTGTTCTAAGCACACCATGAGGTCTAAGGTTTTTCATTGCTGCTAATAAATTTCCACGAGCTCCAATCTTAATCACAACCGGCATCAGCCAATCCCAAGAGTTGTGGTAGTTAAGTTTATTGATGGGTATAACTTCTTCTAAAGGACTTCCCTCATCTTCAATGTAGGCAAACTCCCCATCAATACTTATCCCCATAAATTCTGCTATTAGTTTATTGTTTTTCGCTTTCAAGTCTAATGCTCTACGCAACATCACATCTGCGTTAAGGCTTGCTCTTTTTTCTTGTTCCATTTCTGTCATTTGTTTTTGGTATTGTGGGGAGCTGTTACACTCCCCGGATTATTAATTTAATTTATATGCTATCACATGACGTTTCTAACCTGTCTATGTAAAAGTTAGTCTTGCCTGCAGATAGCTCCTTCAATAGCGAAGCCACGTCATTTGTCTTACCGGTTAGTGTGTGTCCAAGGTTGGCATACTTCCCATGTCTGTACTTAATAATGTAATTGATACTTTGTTTCATAGTGTTTTGTTGTTAAGATTTCGACAAACATACGACAATAAATCGACATATGCAAATTTATTTTTCATTTCGTTGACAATCAGTTGGTTACGTGATTCACTACAGGTGACCACCTTCACCTGTTTTTTCACAATCGTATCTCCATTCGCTTGGCTCTGTGATATTTTCCATGCCGGGATGCCAATCAAGACCATGACCATACTCATACCCTTGCTCATACATTTGGGTATATAATTTTTCAGACCACAAGCCTGCGTTGTTATGTAGGTACTCCTGTATGTTATCTACATCAGATGGTATATCTATCTCTGTCTCTGTATACTTATGGTATACTACTCTTGCTGATACTTTTACTTTCATATTACTTATCGTTTTTTAATTCATATAATCTATCTTCATCCCCTGTGCATTCCGGACAAGGCTCTTCATTGTATGGGTCATCATATGTAGCACATACTACTGTTCCTTCTCCATCACACCATTCACACCTGTCTCTCTCCTTTACCCATTCATCAATGTCTACTGCATCAAAGAAGTAATTTTCAAAATCCTGCCCACTAAGTACAATATCCTTAGCAACATCTTCCATGTCGTACTTATCCATGTACAAATCTTCCGGAGCTATATCGTTGTTCTTTGATTGGTGTAACCAACCTAACTCGTGACCACCATCAATAGTAATCACATCAAAAATCCATGTGTTTGTCATATCTTATTTTTTTATATCAATTAATTTACCATCCCATAGCTCATTGTTTAGGTACCACTTTCCCTTTGATTGATTGATGCTTACGTTAGGTAGTGCATTCAATCTATCCTTGGTAACGTTTGTGTCCCATCCACAATTAGTAATACTTAATGTGTTGCTTGGGTCATTGTACCTGTAAGCTATCTCATTACCAAATAGTTTAAGGATTGTTACGTTAGGGAGTACAACCACCTCTGTGTTGTCTCTCTTAAATTTTTTTGCCTGCATGAATTTTTCTGCAGCATCAAATGAAATCTGTCTCATGTTTGTAGTGTTTAAAAGTTAGTACTTGGGCGAGGATTCGAACCTCTTATTATTAATCTAACGACAAGTCAAATCTTACAAAACCATGCCGACCACCAAGGTAGCACCCAAGTTATTATATATTATCTCTATTGGTTTTGAATTATTAATTTTTCTATAGCAACAGCCTCTTTAATAGTCTTGTGCTGTGAATCATACACACCCATTACCTCAAGCTTGCCATCTTTCTGTGCTAATCCTTTATTATATAATATGTAGCTTTCATCCTTAAACAATACCCGGATACATTCCATATCTGTTCTACCCCAAAAGCTGTAATAGTTGTGTGTTAAGTTTCTCCTGTAGCAATTTGCCAACGATACTTTTTCACTTGGATACCTAGCACCTAGCACATCCATCTGTGTATCAAGATTTCTTTGCCATGATGCATCACGTTTTTGTTTAAATATATTTTCTTTTGTTTTTTCTCTGATATACACCATAAACATATTAAGACTCACTTTCCTTGATGAATCCTGTAGCCTATAGCTATTGAAGGTAAGCTGTGAATTGTCTTTACATGATGCCTCTATTAAATCTATCTCAGCATCTCTTAGTTTACTTTCCCAATTATAATACTCTTTGTATGGTGCTTTTACCTCAACATCCGGCAGGTAAAACTCTTGATTGTTCCCATGGTTTATATGGTTGATGCAAAAATTAATAGTTATGTCACAGCATTCCTTGGTAACACTATCGTGTGCCCATGTTTTTCTGTATATATATCTATCTTCCCTCTTGGAATACCTACCTGTGGTATCTGAATTATAATCATATAAACAATCAAAGCCATTTTCAGAAAACTGAACAGAGTTTAAACTCTCTACCCTGTTAACTATTTTTATTTCATTGTCATCTACTACACCATCTAACATGTACTCTGAGTAGTGGTCTTTGCGTTTATCTTTTACCTCAAGCTCTGCTAACTCATTGTATATTCGTATACCTCGCTCACGATTAAAAAGATGCTTATCTACCTTAGCCTGTACCTGCCTTTGTATACCTGCTCTAATGGTTTTCTTGGTGTAATCTGATGCTATTATAATCTCATCCTTAACCAAGGAGTCATACAGCTCCATGTTGCCTTCAACTTTATGCTTTATTATTATCTCTTGCCCTTTACGTTTACCGGTTTTTAAAGTAAACTTTATCTTGGCTAGTTGGATGTGCTCAGACCAATTTATATTATAAAGGTTAATGTACTTGTCTGTGTTAAAATCTATTTTTTTCATGTGTAGTGTTTTTATTTATATATTATATTATTATCTGTGTAGTATGAAATATTTTCTGCTAGATATTTTCTTAACAGCTTAACTATATTTGTATCAGACATGTACACATGTTCGTACTCATCCGGATTCCATACCATGCAGCATTGTCTCATAAATTCCTGCACATCAGATGCAGCATCTTGTTTAGACATGCCAAAGGCTTTAACTTTATAGTCTCTTATTTTATCAAATAAATAACTTACTCTCTCTGATTGTGTCATAATTAATTACGTATTGCGTAGGCAGCTCCTGCTGCTAACTCTATTAATAATTCCTTTAATTTTTTCATGCTATATATATTAAATTAATACTCCTTCTTCTGTAAACTCATAATCCATACCCCTGCACAGCTCTTCCAATCCTTCATCAGAATAAACATCCTCACTTGCTTGGTGTATTAATTTTAAGACTCCACTTGGATACCCTGTCTCCTTCATTACTTTTACTAACTCGTATGCCCATTGGCTGCAGTTTAAAACTCCTATCATTGCTGTAGCTTTTTCAAATGCCTCTTTATCATATCCTGTGATGGATATAAACTCTCCTCGCATAGGAAATTGTCCAATAGCATAGTCATGTGTGCCTCCAAACTCTTTGGTAAAGGCTTTAATGCCTAGTATAAGCTCATCAACATCACAGCTATTCAAGTCATGCATGTTGTCTCTCATCCAATCAAAACATTTAACTTTGTTCGGATGCTCATCGATGGTGTACAATTTTGTTCTTAAAATTCTCATAAGATTTTGGTGTTAATTAATATTTTTTTGTACTGAATTTGTGCAAACATACGACATTTATTCGACATAAACAAACATCTGCTGCAATTTATAATCATTCTAAATAAGGGATTCACGATTTCTCCTGTCTTTCCTGTGTTGATGCATAAGCTGTTGCTCTTTGCGATGTACACCGGTGTGCTTAGGTGTGATACCTATTATCTTGTGACCCTTCTTTACCATGAATCTATACCAATTAGATTTATGCCGGTCATCGGTAAAGTCTTTCTCAAATACAGAATAGTTTCCGTATACTGATTTAAAATTTATTATATATATCATAGCTTTATTAAATTATATGGCACATTATCTAGACCCCATTCAAAGGTGTAGCCAACAGCCTCTACCTCATCTTGGTATTGTTTTGTATCATGATAATCCATGTCGCACATGGCATACCTGTTATCATATTTTTCTACTATTATAGCCAAGTCTTTTGGCTGCTGTTCCGGATACTCGAATAAACATTTCATACATCAAAAATTATAGAGATTAATACTCTGATTAAAAAATAACTTGGGCACAGGTACAAAAATATTACCTGCAGTTTCTTGGCTAGCTTGCCTAACTTTTTTGGATTCATAGTTAATTGTATTGGTTAGAATCCGGAGGATGAATCGAACATCCCTGCAACCATTCCGGATTGTATTATATATTATACCAATGGCATCCATGCGATGTCAAAGCCATCACTTGTAACCCATTCTGTAGCCTTTTTTGTGGTCCAATAGTCATTGGTTTCTACAAAGTCTTTAATCAGCTCTGATTGGTATCCCTTCAGCATCAATTTAGCTGCCTTTACACATGCCTCATTTCTGCCATCGGTATACTTATGCTGTGATACCTTCTCTAGGGTTTTAAACAGCATCCCTACAGCCTTCTGCTCTAGTGTATTGTGCATCCTTGTGAATTCACATGCGAAGTCTTCAATTTCTACACTATTTGCACCATTGATAAAATTTTCCATAGCTCTCGCTAACTCTTTGCCTTTACTCATATTTATTGGTATTATGGGGAGCTGTGCTCCCCTGATTAAATTATAATTGTTTTATGCTCCCATCCTTAGCTCTGCTGCCTGCTCAGGACATATCTCACCTCTTTCAAGCCTTTCTTGGACATAGTCACTTCTATCATAGTAGCATTGCTCTCTATGTGTCATGTGGCTTACCTGCTCATCTTCCTCATGCATTTCTTCCCATCCGTTTTCTTGTTGTAATTGCTGCTGCAGGCATTCTACCTGCTCTTCTAATTGCTTAATTCTTTCTAAGTAATTCATGCTATATATATATTAGATTAATAATAGCTCCCTGAAGATGACTCGAACATCTTTGCAACCATTCAGGGAAGTAATCCTAGGCTAATTACCTAGGATGTAATCTGTAGCCTTTTGGCTTTGTGTTAGGGCTGATATCACAGCCTTCTCATCTGCCTGTTTTACAGCCTTTACCCAACCATTAACATATGCTTGAGATTGCTTTTCATCTAGCTCAGTATCCGTACAGATACCTGCGTATCCGGATAGCATCATAGCACCACTTTCAGCAATTAACTCCTCAAAGGCATAGTCATGCTTAGTCTTTCTTAGCACCTGTGTTTGTGCTACTCCTTTGCGATTTAATCTAGACTCATGCCCTGTGCTGTGTACCATCTCATGGAATAGTGTGTGATAAAATCTATCTAGCTTATCAAACTGCTTTTTTAACGGCATAGTAATACTATCTGTGCTTGGTCTATAGAAGGCTTGGTCTTGGTCAATTTCGCTGATATCTAGCTTAGGATTTGCTGCCCTGTAATCTGATACAATTGCCTCACAACTTTCGATTGGCTTTATATCTATTTCGTTACCTGCAGGTAATCTCCTTGGCTTTAATCCTTCACATTGTCCAATGTTCCAAACCTTGTAGAAACGTAGGTTAAAATTTGGTATCACATCCTGCTCTGATACTCCTTCTTTTCGCATGCATTCTGCTTTAGTTTTGTACCACGTATTACTACCACCTTTGGCAATATATGATACTAGCCATAGATACACATCTGTGCCCTTCTGCCCTTTAATCACTTTGCCCTCTCTAGATGAAATTCCTTTGAAGGTATCCCATTCATTGTGCTCGTATCCCTTACGCATTTCAGCATTAAGGATAAATGTATTAAAGCCCCTGTATACCCTACCGCTGTTGTTATTGATTGGGTAGTTATCTCCTGCCTTCCATGGTTTAAACCACTTTAGACCATCCTGCTTTAATCCTTCTAGTAAGGTTTCTTTTACTTTTTTTGCGATTGAATTTTTGTCCATTTTAATAAGATTTAATTGTTACCGGTTTCATCCTTTTGGAATCATCAGAGGCAGTAATACACTGCCTTACCGGGGAGCTAAGCTCCCATTGGTTTATATATCATAGATAGTAACTATCTTATTGAATATTCTACGCAATCTTGTTT
>JACKZZ010020543.1_pt1 | contig 49777 bp, 49 predicted proteins | sample 8027871 | NCBI WGS metagenome assembly JACKZZ01 (sample SAMN15724774, study PRJNA655200) | protist metagenome | isolation source: fluorescence activated cell sorting (FACS) single amplified genomes of... | place: USA: West Boothbay Harbor, Gulf of Maine | collected 2000-07-19
TTTTCTAATATTACTCTATAAGTAAGTAATCTTACATCTTTATCTTCAGATTTAAATTCTTCTAAAAGATTAGTTTTAAGATTAGTTTTATCAATTTCTTTAGATGTTAGCTGTTCTAATAAAACTAATTTATTATCAATAATTTGATTAGGATTTATAATATCTATTGTATTGTATATTTCAAATAAAGTATATAAAGCAGCTAAAGATTTATAATCTGAAATGTTAGTTTTAAATAAATCTTCAACATTATAGTGTTCTCTTAATTCTTTTACTATATTATATTTTTCTCTTTTAATAGATTTTCTATTAAGTTTTTTAGATGCTTCTAATACTGTATTTAATATTATATTAGCTTTTGATTCTGTTAAGTTTTTAGACTTAAACACTACTTCATATAATTTATATTCTTTTCCTAATTCAGTATTTACAAAATATTTTTTTAAAATATTTACTGAGGGTGAATCATTACCAGCCAATGTATCAGCTGTGATTTTTCTTACTAGCAATTCAAATAAGATACCAGTATTTTTAAATTTTGAATGTTTTATATACATCAATATTATTTTTTTATAAATATATTAAAATTTCTTATTATCGCCACCTATTATGTTACCTTTTATTTTTTTCTGAACTTTATCTTCAGATAGTAGCACATTTTTATTAAGAGGTATATCTTTTAACATATCTTCATACTTAGCCATAATTCTATTACTTTCTAAAGCTAAAGAAGAACCTTTAGTATCATTATAATCTTTTTTCATACCTTTTCTACCTAGTCTATCCTTACCAAAATTACCTTCTTGTTTATCTCTATTAGTAGGTTGTTCTGTAGGTCTACCTAATGGTTCTTTATCAGTAGTCTGTTCATCATACCCATCAGGTAGATTAGAGGGATCAGAATACATTCTTCCTTTTCCATATAATGAAGCTAAATCATGAGGTGTACCATAAGATTTCCCAGAAGATAAGGGATCATTTCCTTCAGCTTCTATTTGAGCTAATCTAAATTGACGTTTAGTATCTTCAGAAATTAAATCTCTATATTCATCATATTGGTCTTGACTAAAATGAAATATATTTTCATAAATCCAATCTGAAGGGATTAATTTACTATCTAACATGGATTGGGCTAATGTTACTTTTTCAGTCATTAAAGCAATTTTTTCTTGCTCATAAATTATTGATGGGGTTGTTAAAGAAATTTCAAAATTAGTTAAATCTCCATCTCTATAACCTTGAGTGTATAAATGAATTAATGCTATTTTATATAGTTCTGATGTAAAAATTCTTTGTATACGTTCTACAGTTCTAGCAAATCTAATATCTTGAGCTGCTAATGTAGCTTTACCATCAGTATTTTCATCATAACCCATAAAAGCTTTAGGTACTTTAAGAGCAGCAAATAGTTTATCTCTTAAATATTCAACATCGGCAATTCCATCCCATTGTAATCCTGCTAAATTATCAATTTTAGTAGTTGAATCATTTCCTCTAATTGGAATATAAAAATCTTCAAGCATATTTTGCATGTTATATTTTAAATTATATTCACCTGTTTTTTCATCCATATAAGGAGTACGTTTTAACTTTGTAATTGTTTTCTCCATAAAGGCATCTACCTCATTTGGAGGTATAGCTCCAACATTCATGTAATAAATTCTTTTTTCAGGAGCACGAACAATTCTATGAATTAACATAGCATCTTCCATTAAAACATATTGTTTAAATAATTTTCTAGCTGGTTCTATGTAAGATCTACCATAAGGTAAAAAATTCATATCAGTTAATAATCTAAAATGAGCCATTTCATAATTATCAAATATAATAGAATTTGCTTGATTTCCTGAATTAGGTACTGTAAAATAACCAGAATCTGCTCCTGATATACCATCAGGGTCAAATCTATATTTTATTTCTGAAGGGTTTTGTTGATTTCCATTTTCGTCTATTCCCATTCCTCCTTCAAGTCTTTCAATATGATATGCTGTATAAGGAATAACTCCATATACACCAAACTTTTCTGCTATTTCTAACTTTAAAAAGAAATCTCCATACTTACACATATTACGAATCCAAGGCCATAAATTAAATTCTATATTTAATACATCATAAAATAAATTATATAAAATTTGTTGTATATTTTCATCTGAACTTTTAATATGCATTACTTCGCCCATATCATTTTTTAAAGTAGATTCATCAGCTAAAATATCTAAAGCAGATGCTACAATAGCATCTGTATCCATAGCGTCATATTCTGAATATAAGTAAGGTCTTAATGTTTGATAATTAAAATTTTGTTGTTGACCATATAAAGAATTTGGAGAGTTTGTATAAACTCTATTAAATCTATCTATTAAAGAATTAGTTTCTAATTCACCTGATAATTGGATATTATTAACATCCATAACCTTTAATTGATTACCTCCTACATTACGAATTAATACATCCGTTGAAAATAATCTTTTTAATCTTGAAAATAAGCCTTTATCTGCCATTTTATTTTATTTATAAATATATTATAATAACCAACTTATGTCCTCATCTTTTCCTCCTACCTTCATTGAGTAAGGATTTTGAACACTATTAGCATTATACCCCCCACTATGGGTGGATTTTGATTTTTGAATATTACCTAAAGCAGCACGAGCTCCATCTAAACTTTGTTGTTGGAATTTTAATGATGTATCACGCAAAAACATACCAATCCCAAATGACATAACTAAATCATCATTATAACCAGTTTGGGCTTCAGGTCTACCATTCTTCCAAATAAATACTTTCATTTCTTCTAATAAACGTTTAGATTGAATCGTTACAGATCTATCACCCACAAATTCTCTAAACTTATTAATACAGAGGGGTCTTGTTCTCATAGACATAGTAAACCCGGGGACCATTTCAGAATTACCTTCATATACTCTTAAGTAAGATTCTGCTGTTAATTGATCAGATTTTGGAGATTGGTATAAATTTTTATATTCTCTTTCTCTAATTGCATCTAAAGTTGCCCAACCTATATTAGCATTTTCTACTACTAACATTGCATTATTATATTCTGTAGCTAATCCTGTAAGGAAATAACCAAATTCTTTAGGAGGCATTTGTCCTTTATATTCTGCCACTTGTGTATTAGTTTGTATATCCATAACATGACAAGCAGAAAAATCTTTTCCATCACCTCTTGCTACATCGGCTACGATCATATATTCTCTAGAATAATCAGCATTTTCCCAAACCCAAAGATTTTGATCAACACCTCTTCTTTCTAATGGTTCTTTTATTGTTGTTTCTTTTACAAAATCTATCCATTCAGAATGAAATACTATATCACCAGATGTACTAAAATCACAATCACATTCTTGTGCTGCTATTCTAGGATCACCTAATAATTCATCTTGTCTATTTCTCCATTCTTGATTTCTTTCAGGATGGACAAACCAAGGTAATTTAATAGGTAAAAATTCATTTTCTTGTGCCTCAGCTCTAACCCAAGTTTGATGAAACCAATTACCTGTACCATAAGGAGTACTTAATGCAATACATCCACCCCCAGTTGCTAAAGTTTGTTGTGCCGATGCCCAAATTTCTCCAATATTATCAATAAAAGCTGCTTCATCTATTAATAAAAGAGATACTGCTTCTGATCTACCAGCATCACTACTTGCAGATGTTGCTTTTATTTGAGAACCATTATTAAGTCGTAATGTTAATTTATTATTTTCATCAGCATCTACTTTAAGCCAAGATGGTAAATTTTCATACATAAATTTTACCTTTGTAACCATATTTTTTGCTGTATCCTGTTTTGTTGCAATACACAGTATATTTTTATCCTTATGAAATATCATCATCCATAAAGAATAACCCGCTGTTAAAGTAGATATACCTAATTGTCTAGATTTAAGGATTATTGAATATGGATTTTCTTTAAATAAATCTAATACTTTTTCTTGAAAAGGATATAAACTAAATTGTATTCTTCCTCTTTGAGGGTGTTGAATATAACAATATTTTTTCATAAAATGTATAGGATCCTTCGCACATTTTATATATTCTTGTCTTATTATTTTTTTTAAATCACTCATTTATTATAGTAAAAAATAATTTACTTATCTTTTCTTTTTTACTTTTTCTATTGATCTTCCTCCAAAATAAGCACCAATTACTGTTATTAATACTAGTTGTAACAAATCTGTCCATTTAGACTCAACACTAAAATTAATAGTTCCAGCATCAATGAATATCATAAGAACTGTTGAAACTACTAAAAAAATTAATACTAAAGGTCTTACATTTTTACTTAACCAACTATCACTATTCATATCTGCAGACCATCTATCAGTTATGTTTTGTTCCATTTTAGCTTCATGTTCTACTATTAAAGCTTTAATTTTTTTTTCTGCGTTTAATTTTTCTTCTTTAGATGTGTGTAAATTATCTATTACTCCACCTACACCTTTTACAAGCTCTGCTGCACCCCCTGAAAATAAATTTGATAGTATACTCATAATTGTAATTTTATAACATTGATTCTAACTCTTTTTTAATATTAGTTAGTTTTAATAATTTATCTCTTAATTTTTGTTTTTCTTCTCCTTCTGATGTTTTCCATTTATTAACTGTAGATTTCATCTCTTTAGTTGTTTGTTGCAATTTAGTAGCAATAGTAGCTACTGAATCTCCTTTTAACTGTTTAGCTGTTGGTTCTTCATCTTCTTCATTTAATTCATCCTGTAATTCTTTAGTTTTTTCTAATTCAGCATTATATTCTTTTTGGGCATCAACATCTTCAGGAGTTACTTCATTTAGTATTTCTAAAATTTCTTCTTTAATAGATGTTTTTAATTCTGATTTTTTCATTTTTAGTATATTTTATTATAAATATTATGAAAAAATTACTGATTTAACCGTTTTTATACGTTCTTTAGTTGTTCCTTGAATTGTTGTATATTTAATTTCTCTTAAATCTAATATACTTAATATTTTTTTATTTACTTCATCTCTATATTTAATATCAGTTTCTCTAACACCGTTATCCTCCATTTTAACTCCTACGGGAGATACATAAAATAAATAATCATAATCATCAATTAAATGTCCTAAAGCTGAATTTAAATAAAATGCCTCATTAGCTGTCATTGAATCAGATAATTCACAAAAAGCCATAACATCAATAACTGTTCTATCAGTTATAATTTTATTACATAATAACTCACTAGCTCTTTCAGCTGCAAATACAAGTTGACCCTTTAAGGTTGAATCAGTATTTAATGGTATTCCAATTTCCATTAAATGTTTAGAACGTTCAGTTCTAGAAATATAATCTTTAAACTCAGGTAATTCTTTTAAAGTATTTACTAATGTTGTTTTACCAACTGACATTGTACCACAAAACCCTATCTTCATATTTTATTATTTTTAAAAGTTAAATTTTCTTCAAAACTTATATCACAATATTCTATACGTGTTGTATAATTTTTTTCTGTATTTATTAAATTAAAATTATTATTATTCATATACAAAGTAATCTCTTCTTTTGTGTAGCTATTTTTATATAAAGGTTTTAACTGACATTCTAAAACTATAGTATCAATAATATTTATATAATTTCCTAAAGATTTTACAACATTTAAATCGTGACCTTGAGTATCTATTTTTATTAAATTAATACTATTAATATTATTTTCTTTTATAAATGTATCTAATCTTTTAACTTTAATATCAGTTTTCCACATATAATCACCAAATCCTTTATCTACCTGTGTACAATGTTCATAAAATTCACTAGTCGTATCTAAATCTAAAAGAGATGAATATGAAAAAGCATCAAAATTATTAAATGTTTTATGACCATCTATATCAGATATACCATAATTATGTAATATTAAATTATCACTATCTAGTTTTTTTAATATATCAAAAGAAAAAATATTAGGTTCAAAACAATGTACAATATCAAAATCAGAAAATAAATAATTACTTTCCCCTATACCTGCTCCAATATTTAATCCTATTTTCATACTATAATATACGAATTAATTTCTATGAGTCATACCTTTAGGTGCAGGTTTTTTATACCAAGGTAATCCTTCTCTACCTTTTTTAATTTCATTCCAATCTTCATATGAAAATTGAATACCATTTAAATAGTATTCTTTTTTATGTTGTTGTTTATTTACTAATGCAGGTTCTTCAAGACTATGAAGTTTGTTCATCCCATTTACTTCTAAACATAACATAGTAGTAATAGAACCATCTTCTTCTTTTTTACTAAATCTTTTATTTTTAATATGTTCATTCATATTTACTTTAGACTTCCCCATGTTTATTTATTTAATTTGTTAGTATTTTCTTTTGGCATTGTTAATCCACCTATAGTATGTATTTTATCATCTTCTTCAGACCATGGTCCTTGTTCATCTGCGTGTTCTAAAAATTCATTTATAGCATCACTCATTGATAATAATTGCTCTGCTACTAATGTACCATGAGCTCCTGAAACTGATATACCTCTTGCACTTAAAGCATCACCTACAAAATGTACATTTGGATATTTAGTTAATGATAAATCTTCATAATTTACTAATGGCTCTGGGGCTAAGTATTTAACTTCAGGTACATATATCCCCCAATCATCTTCTAATGTTGGAAATATTTTTTTCATATCATTAATAAAATCTTCTATGTAACTATAATATCCTTGAAATGCATCTTTAACTATATCTAAATTATCGATTTTAGTGGCTGATACATTAATTCCTTCTGATGTTGTAGATGGTTCTCTTGTTGGACTATAAAATAAACCTGTACTATTTTCTTGTACTTTATTTACTAATTTTCTTGCCCATTTAAAGGGTTCATTAATACCTTTAATTTCCATTAATATACCAAAATTAGTCATATTATTTCTAAATGCTTCATCTTTTTTAGCATGCCCATTGTAGCTATGATCACCATATGTTTCTTCAACTGCTACATAAGCTGCATTATTATTAGTACAAAACGATCTTAAACTAACTTTATCATCTTTTCTATACAATTTAAAATCATATGCTATATCAATTAACTTTTGGAAGTGTTTTTGTGGTGCTTCAAATCTAACACCTACTTGAGCTGGTTTTTCTTCAGTTGGTAAATCATATTGTTTCATTATATTTGAAGTGAAATCAATTCCTGATTTACCTACACCAAATATTAATGTATCATAATCAAAATGGAAACCATTTTTTAACCATACTGTACAATCTTCAAAATTAATATCTGTTACTTTAGTTTCCCAATGAAATTCTACACCTTTAGATACTAAATAATCATACCAACTTTTACCTATTTCATGTAAATAATCAGTACCAATATGCCATACTGGAAATAATCTTAAGCCAAAGTATGGTTTAATAAAATCAGGTTCTTCTGTTGGATGAGATAATATAATTTGTTCGGGATGTGGGTGAAATCTAGTAAAATTATCAACAACTTGCTTCATTAACTCCATTGCTTTGTCTTCACCTACATATTTAGATAACTGACCACCAATTTGTGTTGAGTAAGTTAATTTACCATCAGACCAACCACCTGCTCCTAAGTAACCTGTCATTACTTCTTCATAAGGTCTTAAATATGGATCTTTACCCATATCAATAATAGTGATTTTACCTTGATAATTATTATCTACTAATTTAGTAGCAGCATTTATACCTGCTACTCCTGCTCCTACAATTATTATATCTTTATTCATCTATATTTAAATTTTATATATTAATATACGAAAAAAAAATGTGGACTCCAAATTGGAGGCCACAGATCTCTATAATTTTTTTAAAATCGTTCGGCTATGAATCGAACTATATTTCTTACAAGTTATTTATTTATCATAAAACCATCACTCCCTACAGGTAATGTTTGTGCACTTCTTCCATTTAAATAAGATTTAAGTATAAACTTATACCCATCTTCTACTGCTTTTTTATAAAAATTAGAATCACGCATACCATCAGGAAATACAGTTGCAGTGTATATTTTTTCTGTTGGATTTGCTCCTAGTTTTAATGCTGCAGCCATAGCTTCTTCTATGTCTGTTATTTTTTTAAAATCAGCTAATGCATTATTACTAGATAAATATTCTACTGCTGTTTGTACTTCTTTTGGCTGTTGTTGTAAAGCCATTCCATCAGTAGTATCATATTTATCTTTTAAAATAAGTAGATTAGAAACTAATTTTGCTATTTTTGGATTATTTATTTTTGTTTGTTCAATTGCAGGTAAAGCAAGACCTATTAGATCAGCTCTAACACCATCATCTACTTGGACTCCAGAAGGTCCACGGTCTGAAGTTAAATCTGAAAAATATCCAGTTAAGTTGGGGGCCTCTTTAATTAATTTACCTTCTTTTAAATATTTCTTTAAATCAAAGTTATCCATTTTTTTTTGTTTTTAAATTTAATTAACAATCACAACAAGTGCACTTGCAACTTGCTTTACATTTACATTCTTGACAATTACACATAATTTTAGTTTTTTTTAGTTAATTTAAGTTGTATCCATTGCAGCATCATGAGATGCTTCTATTCCTTTTTCTTTTAATTTATCTACTATTTTATCTAAAATATCTTCCTCATACATTCTTGGTATTTGTATATTAATACCTAAATCTTTAAGATATTCTGTTGCTTCTTTATTAAAACTAATTTTATTTCTTTTACCATCTTTATAAAGATACATTCCATAAAAACGAAATCCTGGGTCTGTGTATGATATTTGGATTTTATCTACATTATCAGCTAATGCCTCAGCTAAATATTGTTTTTTATAATAAGAATGTACGTTAAAATTATCCATTTATTTTTATTTTTAAATCAGTTGTACCTTTAATTACACGATGTATTTCTCCTTCGGCTATAAATATACGATCTCCTTTTTTAAGTTCCAAAGGTAATTCATTATCTTTTTGAAATTTCCATCCCTTACCTTCTAATACTTCTATTTTTCTATCTTCTTTATCTTGATGCCAAACAAGATCCATTTCATTAACATCTTTAGAAAATTCTCTTATATTATTTTTATGAGAATAAGGTTTCATTTACCAAAATGTATTCATTTTAGCTCCTAATCCTAATTGGGGTGCATATCTAGGTAAATTACAAGACCAATATCCTGCAGTTGTTCTGTCTTTTTTATTTTTACAATTATGTCTTGCAGCAAATGCTTTACGTGCTTTTGGATTTCTAATTTTAGCTCTTAAACCACCTGACCCAAATGATACTTTTTTAACTTTTTTAGTTTTAGGATCTCTTACATAAACATAATATGCTTTAGAACCACCTCGTTTTGGTTTTCCAATTGGTGGATCTTTTTTTTCTTTTTTCTTTTTAGCTTCATTTAATTTAAATCCTCTAATTTCATCATCTGTAAGTTCTCTACCTAAAGCTTTTTCAAATGCTTTAATCATTCCTATTTCAGTACTAGCTCCTCTTTTAAGTTGTTTAATAACTCTAATTAATTCTTCTTTTGAAAAATCATAATCAACCATAGCTTCTTTTACAGAAACAAATTGCTTACCTTTTTTACTACCTCTTACTTTTTTAGCTACAGTAGCTTTACGTTCTGCTTTAGTTAATGATTGTGCTTTTTTCTTAGGTAAACATCTTGTAGTAGCTTTGTCTTTTTTCATTGTACCACAGTCACCAGATATATTACCTGATGTATTAATTCTTACCCAATTTTCTTTTTTAAACCAATCTCTTAATGACTCAGCTATTTCATCTACATTTAATACTTTATATCCTGACCCATAAGGGGCTGCTTTTCCATTATGGTTAGGAGCTGTATTTTCATTTGCTTTTTTCTTTTTCTTACCACTCATTTGACCCTTACAAACTTTAACAGCACGGCCAGATAAATAAGCAGATGATTTTTCACCCGCAGCCATTCTTCGTTTTCTATATGCTTTACCTTTAGCACAAAGCTCTTCATTAACTCTATTAAAATTATTTATATTCTCATATTCATCACGAACCCATTCTTTTTCATTTGGGCCTAATTGGTTATAATCCATACCAAATTCTGCTTGTGCTATATCATCTTCTGAAGGATCACTATCTTCATCATAATATTCATTTAACACAGGAATATCTAATGGTACTCTTTTACCCCCAAACATACCAAAACTACCAACATGGGTTTCTGTTAAGAAATATTTATCATCTTCACTTACATCTAATTTTCCACGAGAATATAATGATCTAGCTTCACTATATAATTTCATATATTCTTTAGACCCAATGCGATAAATATTTTCGCTTAACGGTATTTTATTGTCTATATGGTATTTTAACCCCTCCGATATAGAAGTATGCACAAATTTGCTTTCCTTGAGTACTAACGCAGTACTTTCAGTTTCACAGCTATTACATCCACATTTACACATTTTCTTCTACTTTAGAAGACCCAAATCCTATTCTAGGTCTTAAGTTATTAGGACTAAGTTTTTCAAATTTAGCCCCAGACTGTTTTAATTGTTGGGCCATTGCTTCAGGAGAACCTTTTACATAAATATATTGTCCTGTATTTGGTCCTTTTGCTCCAAAATCATGATTTAAAAAATGACTAAATCCTTCTTTACTAGCATAGCGGATGAAATTCATTAAAGCTATATTAGTTTGAATTGATGATGGATCTGAAAAGTTAATATCATTTAATAATACATTAACACTATCCCCCAAACGATTATCATTTGCTAAAATATCACCAAATACTTTTTTAAATTCAGATTTATCCTCAGTTGAATTGTAGGCATCAGCTATAACATCAGAAAATTGGTTCATTGCGTATTTTTTACCATCAAATTCTACACCACCTCTACCTCCTAAAACTTTAATACCAAAAGAACCTAATTTATCATTTATAACATTTGATAATATAATAGGTTTATCACCTAAAGTAGCACCTTCTCCTTTAATTTCAAATTCTTCACCATTAATAGATAAATCTCCTTTTCCTGCAGTTGAAGATCCTATATTTTTAAATAAAAGAGACATACCTACTTCCCCCATACCAACACCACGCTTTCCTTCATCTTGAGAGGTATGGTAAATTACTTTATTAATTACTTCATCTGGTACTCCTGTTTTAGATAAAGTTTTAAATAAATTTCCTTTAGTATCTGTAGGGAAATCTATTTTACTATCTTCATTTTGTAAATAATTAATAAAATCATCTATTTTATTTTTAGGGAGATCTTCAATTAAATCCTGAATTTCTTTAGAGAATTTCTTTAATATAATGGGATTATAATTTTTCCTATCTAACGTTTTTTTAATAGGACGATAAGTAGAAAAATTTTTAGTTCTATTAAATAATTTAGTAACTTGGTCATCATCTAAATCTAAATCATTAATTAAATTTATTAAATCTTTTTTTGTTAATTTTTTTTCTTCATCTTCTTTAATAAAATCTTTTACTATTTCATTTAATAATTCCATATCCTTAGAATTATTAACATCAGGATATCCCTTAGGAAATTTATATGCTATATTATTTAAGTATTTAGTAATTATATCCATTATACTTCTACATCTGTTGTATCATCAATATCTACATCAACGTTATCTTCAACGTCAACATCTACTTCTTCATTTTCTCCTGCTTCAGCTCCATCACCTTCAGTACCAAATCTTAATATTCTTGCTATATGTTGGGCACAATTTTCCTCTTCTGGTAGATTAAGTAAATAATATTTTTTACCTTGTACTTGTGCTACCCAACTTCTATCCATCCAAATAAGATAAAAATTTTCATTATTTCTTAAATTTATTCTAAATGTAGATGGACGAGGAGCAACCCAATCGATAGATGCTAAAAAATTATCAAATTCATGTGTAAGTAAATCAACAATTACTGCCTTTAATTCAGGAAATTTTGTTAATTCATCATATTCAACAGCAGCTGCTTCAGCTTCTTTTGTATTTGAGTATACTTGTTTTACAAGTAATCTAATTCTTTCTTTAAAATCAGCTTTATTCATATTTTTATGCTATAACATCATTCATAGTTGCTTGTATAGTACTTGGAGCATCATTTAAATTACCAACAAATCCTGGTTTTCTAATTGAAACTAATGTAATATCTCCATCACTATCTACTGTATATGACCCACCATCATAATTACGATCATTTATGTCTATATCAAAAGAACCTTCTTCTAATCCTCTTGATACTTTTATATTATCTTTGGGTTGTTCTAGCTTAATTGCTGCTACGACTTTTCTTGCAGCTTTTTCAGTGTCTTCTATTGTTGCAGGGCCACTTGCTTCTTTAAGCTTTTTTTTTTTACCTACTCCAAATTCTTTCTTGAAATAGCCTTTAGGTAAACCTTCTAAAACCCCATCTTCACTAACTATTTTATCAATTGTTTTAGCTTGTTTATCATGTGATTTAACTGATTTTTTTAATTGTTTTGATATTTTTTTTAACTGTTTATTTTCTGCATTTGAGTGACTTTCTTCTATATTTTCGCCAAATGCGGCTCTAATTGAACCACATACTCTAGCAGCTCCTTTTTTACCATATTTTCCTTCATTATCATCAATACATTTATCAAACGGATATGATTTCTCATTTATAGATTTCATTTGTTTAATAGTTTCTTTGATATCATTTAAACTAGTTAATTTTTTATACTCACCTAAAGCATAATTAGTCATTAATTTTAAAGCATCAGCAATTTCTCTAACTAAATCTTCCCCTCCAGCATCTTTTGCTGCTAAGATAAATTCTCTTAAATCATTTATCATGGTATCTGTTCTATCCCAATACTGCATTATATTAGACATAACATTTTTATTTTCTTCTAAGGCATTACCTATTCCTACTTTTCTTCTTTTAGTATCACCTGTTGGTTCTACTATTTTATTACCTTTTCTATCATATCCTCCAACTTCTTCTAAATTATCAAGATTAATATCCATTGGATTATCAATATCATAATCTCTCATTATAGCACTTAAATATAATTTAGCATCATCTGTAGACATTGCATAAATTAAATTTTCAAGAGTTGTTGATATACCTAAAGCATCAATTAATGTACTAGCCATCATTTGAGCTTCATCATCTCTAGTTTCATTTACTGGTTTTTTAGTAATTACTTTATCATCAGCTAAATCTCTTAGAAACTGTAATACTTTTGCAAATTTTTGGTTTTTAGAATAATCTCTTTGTTCCTTATCTTGTATAGCATTATAAATAGATAACATTGATTTTGCAAAGTCAGGAGCATTTTGAATTTTATTAGCAAACTTTTGAACTATATTTGAAGGTAAATCTACTTCATTTTCATTTACTTTATCTTTAGACATTGATTTTTCAATAGCTTTACCTCTAGTTTCTTCATAATTAGATATTTTACCATCTTTGTTTAAGTCTGCTGCTTTTGGATTTGTTAGTGCATCTTTTATTAATTCACTAAGTCTATTATCTTTCATAGATTCGGATTGTTTTTTTGCCATGTTAGTTGCTCGTCCATACATTACTGCTTCAGCATCTTTACCATATTTGTCAACAAGAGAACGTTTATTCTTCTTCATTTTCATTATGATATCCTCGCGTTTATCGAGTTCTGCTTTTGTCAGTTTTTTTTCGTTGAGCATTTTTATTATTTTTTATCTTCAGCTACTGATGCTTTTCTGTATTCTGAGATAAGTTTTTTTATACCACCTAGTGCTTTTCGTGCACGGCCATGAGCTGCTTTAGAAGTTCCAGCATGTTCTGCTTTGAATGATTCATAAAGCACTTCAATTTTATCAAAAATTTCTTGTGTCATTACTTTTATTTTATTATTATTAATTTGATTTTACTACGTGTGCTCTAGTATAATATGTAATTGTATTACCTATTTGATCAAGTAGTTTTTCATCTCCCATACCTTCAGCTTTTTCTTGAGCTTTAGTTAATAAACCAAGTATAGCTGTTACATCTGAAGATTCTCCAGCTAATTCTGAATCTACTTCAATTTCTGATTTATCAGATACATCATCAATATCAATATCTTTTTCAACATCAATATTAACATCTTCATTATCTTTAACATCTACTTCTTCAGCTTCATCCATATCATCCATTTCTTCTTCAACAGTAGATTTACCTACTTTATGAGGTTGTGGATTAACAGGACCTCCATCAGCATCCATAGTATATGAAGGAGAATTTTGTCTTCTAAAAGAAACAGCATCTGCTTCATCCAAATCATCAGACATTTCAGATAAAATCTTTTCTCTAATTTGAGCTTTAAATTCTTTAACTGTTAATTTTTTCTTTTTCATATCCATTTCTTCATCTACATCATCATATCCTTCATCCATAGATTTATCACCAGAATATTTTCTTTTTCCTTTAGCTTTTTCCATGTTTTCAGAATCAGCTCTACGTTGTTTCATATCTTGTTTTTTCTTACCATGTTTCATACCTAATGAATCATCTAATTCATCATTATATCCTTGTTCTTCAGTAAGTAATGGATTATTTTTTAAATAATCTCTGTAGTTAAATTTTGCCATTTTTTTGTTATTGTTTTATTATAAATATATAAAAATTTATTATTATTATTATTTTTTAAGTGAGTTAAATATTTTTTCTTTTAGTCTCATTAGATTTGAACTTGCTGGTTTATTTCTTGGTTCTCCATCTGGTGTATAACCGCAAGAACCTTCATTCATATCATAATTTCTAATTTGTTTATTAACCTGAGATAAACGTGTTTCTAGTTTATTTAATTCATCTCCATATTGATCTGCTACAGCTCCCCCTTCTGCTTCTACATCAGGATCGCTTTCCATTTCTCTATATAGATTTTTTATTCTTCTTTCTAAATCTCCTTTTTCATCTCTTAAATCCAAAATTTCATCAAAACTTAGTTTTGGTTTTGATTTAAGTTTATTCATTTTATCTTTAGCTGCTCTTGCTCTTACTAAAGCAGGATCATTTATATTTTCAAATTGAGATGATATAGTTCCTCCTTTTGGTGCTGTATAATCTTCTGCTAAAGAATTAAACATTACAAATAAATAAATATTACCATAAACTCCTGCTGGAGATGCATCTGATATTTCGTAATCTTCTATGTATGTTTTAAATTTAGTGTATGTTTTAAGTGCTGCTTCTTTTGCTTCTGCTTTAGAACGATCAATTCTATCTGTTGTTTCTTTACCAAATAATGCTCCTGGTCCAGGTCCATTATAATGTGGAAATTTAAAATATGTTCCACCTGATCTTTTATCTAAATATGAAGAAACTTCATCGTATCCCCCAACAAGATCATTATGGTATATATCAGCAACCTCTAACATTTCTCTAACTAAATTAATAGTGTCGGGATCAAATGATTTTGGTTGTTTAAATTCTCTTAAATAAGGTTGTTCATTATCTTTATCATATGCTGTGAAAGTAGAGCTACGCATAGCATTAGTTTCTTTTTCAGCATTAGATTTTTCTTCATCTGTAACATATTCAGCAGTTGATTTTTTTATACCTGTAGTTGGTGTAACGTACTTACTATCAGACCTAGATAGTGCTTCTTTTAGATATTGGTCTTTAAAGAATTTATGTAATGAAAAATCTTTAGACATAATTTTAATTTAATTTTATTATAAATATGTAAAAACTATATAAAATGTACAGTTTTTACTTTTTTAGATTTTCTAAATATTCTACAGTTTTAGTTAAACTGTTAAGCACTCTCTTTTCATCATAACCACCAACCCAATTTTCAACATCACCTTGTTCTGTTATATAAGATTTATTAGAAGATTGTAATTGATCATTAACATAATCTTTAAAATCATTAATAAAAACATCTAAATCTGAATTATGGATATTTTTTTGATATGTTTCCCAAGCTCCTATTCTTTTTAAATCTGTAGCAAAGTATAAAAAACAATCATAACATTTTTTATGTAATTGATAGTAACTAGAATCAAATTTATGTTTCATCTGTTTTTTACAATTAGGACAAAATAAAGGTGTTTTAATAGATTTTTTTATTTTATCGTACTTGGTAATATTTTGTTTAATTCCTTCTTTTATAGTCCATTTTCTTCCTTTTTCTTCCCAAATATCACCTTCTTTATAAAATGTATCCTTTTTAGTATACCCAATACCTTCAGTAGTTTTATCTCCGGTTTTTCCTTGTACTAAATTTCTAACACGTTGAACATCCTTTTTAGAAAATTCTTTTCTTAAAACATTGTCTTGACTCATAAACCTAATTTTTTTAACTTATTTATTGTTGATGTTGTATCTGTATGTAATATGCCTATACCTCCTGCTTTTATCCATTGATCTATATTTGATTCTCTATCATCAATTAATATACTATCAGGATTAGCATAATTTTTTTTATTTCTAGCTTGGGCTAATACTAATTTAATTGAAGGTAAATTTCTTTGTCTCCAAATTCTTTTTCCCATTTTTGAATGATCAGCTCTTGAAGGAGATGACAATAATGTTGGATTATAAGACTTAATATAATCCCATAATTGTTTACCATCAGACATCCAATCCATACCTACCCAAAATCTAACTCCTATGCCATCAACTAATTCCCAAAATTTATCTTTTCCAAATTTTTGTTCATATTCTGTTGGAGGAATTCCTTTTGAAAACCTTTTAAACCTTTCATTAAAATCTACTAATACTCCATCCATATCTGAATATATAGTATATTCTTTTTTATCTAAATCTTCTTCCAATCCTCTAGCTAACTCAAGAGCATAAGCATTTAAACCAAATGGATCTTTATTTTTCTTTTCATTTATACTATCAGTCCAATTTCTAAACGTCATTGTACCTACTAAATTAGCTTCTTGTTCAATTTGATCTAAATTATTATCTTTAGTAGTATCAGTTGTTTGAATGTCTTTTAATCTATCTTCTAAAAATTGAGTATGATGAACCATTTCATGAGAAAATGATCTAACTATATCCTTAGGATGTCTGCCTTCTGTATATAAAACTATAGTTTGAGTATTAGGATCATAATAAGCTGTTTTTCCTAAAAATTTTTTTGCATTTTTAATATCACCATCTATAAATTCTACTTTAGGTAAAGGTTCTATATTTCTACCTTTTTCTATCATATAATCTGTTAAATCCTGGATCATTTGTTTATAATCTATCTCACTAGAGTATGTAGCATTTTCATTTAATACAGGTGAAACTATATTAAATACCATTTCTTTATCTTCTTTTGATAAAATATCTGGTAAGTATGGGGTAAAATAAGCTTTTCCTTTTTTAGCTGCTGCTCTAGAATTTCTACCCCTCATACCTTCATCTTGTGTAGTAACAACTTTTAAATCTAAATTATTATACTTTTCAGGATTTTTCTTTAAGGCTTTTGCTCTATTTATTATATCTTTTTCATCATCATCTGCTCCTTCTCTTTTACCTATTATCCAATAAATAATATCTTGAGGGTTATTTTTGGCAAAGCTATAAATATCACCAATAGGCATTTTTGAAGGTTGTATTTTAACTTTTGAAGGTAAATAATTTTGATAAATTTCCCAAATTAAAATAGATTCTGCTTGAGAAATACCATTTCGTTCACCACTACCTACTAATATAATTAATTCATCAATTTCAGGATATTGTTTTAAAGCTTCATCTACTACTTCAAAATGTCCTCCTATAGGTGGTTTAAAACCTCCACCATATAAAGCAACTATCTTATTTTCATTTTCGGGTAATAATCCTTCTAATAATGATTTTGTTAATTTATTCATCGAGTTATAAAAGATTTAATTTTTGCTTGTGCCTCTTCAGCTGATACTGAATTATCAATAACATTTTTTACCCCATCATTTGATAATAATGCTTTAATTTGAGCATTAGTTGAAGCTTTTTGTTTATCTGATCTTGCTTGTGCTTTAGCATCTTTAGGTTTAGTATTTTGAGGTTTAAAAGGTTTTAAATATTTATCTACTATATCTTCTAAATTTTCTAATTTTTCATCTTTTAAAAGATTAGAGACAGATACAAAGTTATTACCAAATGCATTTTTATATACATCATAATTTTGAGTAACATTATTCCATGTACGCATTACAATAGCAGGTGCTAGACTTCTATCTTCACCTCCAGATTTATCAAATCTATCTTGATTTTGTTTCAATGAACGCTCTAAATCTGTATAAACATAAAGCATAAATACTTCATACCCTGCATTTTCTAGCTCATCTTTTAATTTAAGAGTAGCTCTACTTGAAGCAGCTGTTCCATCTAATATAAATGATTCTCTATTTGCTATAGCTTTTGGTAAATCCTCATCTTTTAATTTAGATGTTGCTTGTCTCATTAATTTAGAAGCATTACTTCTTTCTTCAGGTGTTGCATTTTTTAAATCTAAACTAACACCTGCTTTTTTTAATAAAGGTACAAAATCTAAATCTAGATTATAAGTAGTTAAACTTGATAGATCTAACCCCCTAAGTATATACCCTTTACCTGCTCCAGGTGCTCCTGCTAATATAATAGCTTTTGGTTTACCAATAGCTTCATTTAAAATTTTAACTAAACTTATCATATATTTTTATTATAAATATTACAAAATTCGTTTAGCTGTAGTTTTAAATTCAGTAAATACAGGAGAATGTCTAGGAAATTCTAAATCAAATAATTTTTTTACAGTATTAAAAATATCTATGTTTTGATCTTGTGTTCGTTTTGACTCATGCATTTCCCACCCTTTACCCTTTAAACGTTTACCTTCTTTATCTTTACCCCTAGATTTTGATTTTAACCATAATACCCCTACTCTATCTACAGTTTTACCATAACATTCTTCATAACATTTAGCATAAATAGCTCCTTGTAAGTCATGAGTTATTTGTAAGTTATTTGATGTTTTAAAATCAATAATCCACATTTCTATCTTACCATCAACTTCAATTTCACATACTAAATCACAAGTACCTGCTACCTTAATTTCATCTGAAAATAAATGTACTTCTGCCTCAATTAGCGTTGGATTATATTCTTCCCAAAAATCAACAAATTTTAAAAACATTTGCCAAACATCTGGATTATACATTGGTATTCCATTATTTAAAAAATTTAATTCTTTACCATTAAGATAATCCTCAATCATTTCATGTACTTGAGTACCTTCTTCAGCTGCCTTTTTAACAATCCAATCAGCACTAAAACCTACTTTTTTTAACCAGTCTTGAAAATGTTTTCCTTTAGGATAACAACTTAAAACATAAGTTATTGATGGGTAATATTTACCATTTCTACGATAATATCTTGCATCAGGTAAAGTAATTTGTTTAGCATCATCGCTAATTTCTAAAATCCTATTATAGGATTTTTTAATATTTCTTTTTTTCATATTAATTGTAATTTTCTTTCCATTAATTGGTAAGGAGTTAATGGGTAAGTATTTTGGATCAAGTCTGTGAAATTAGAAAATCCTATTTCACTGGGGTCTTTCCCCTTTAAATCTATTAAATAAACTTCTTTTCCTTCATTTAAAAACTCTTCTGAGAATTTTAGGGCTTGTTTCATAGCATCTGTGTCTAAAGCTATATATATTTTTTCAATAGTTGATGTTACTATTCTTTTCATTAGTTCTGATTGGATATTTTTACCTAATAATGGTATAGCATTACGTTTTATAGCAATAGCATCAAACATACCCTCACATATTACAAGAGGTAAAGACCAATTTATTAAATATTCATTAGGTACTATATTACGCGATGCTTCAGGATTTTTATATTTAATATAAGGATCCTTTTCAAATGATCGTCCTGTATAATAATTTAATTGTCCGTTTTTGTCATAAGAAGGAATAATAACCATTTTAGCATATCTACCATACTCACAATAACCTATATTATATTTTTCAATATCATCTAAAGTTACTCCTCTATTTTTTAAATAAAACCAAGCTTGTCTTCCTATTAAATTTTTATTATTATTAGTTACTAAGGTAAAATCTTTGGGAAGTTTAATATCATATTTAATTGTTTCTACATCATTAACTTGGTATCCGGTTTTTACTAAGGATTTTAATTCATTAAAATATTCAGGTAAGGTTTTTACTTTTTTAAATAGAACATTTAAATATTTACCCTTTTCATTACAAACCCAACAATGCCAAGGATGATGACCTTTTTTATTATTAGTAAAATTAATTTCTAACTTAGGTTTTGAATGGTTACATAAGGGACAATGAAAAGCTCTGTTACCACGAGCAGTTTGTTTACCGGGGCCCAACACTTTGCTTACCAAGTTTACTAGGAGCTCATTTATCATATGGGGAATATACAAATACTATTTTGTATCTCCAAAGTCACGTGTAAAAAATTTACCTAAAATATTATCATTAATATGAGTATTATATTTATTTTCTAATACTTCATTTAAAAATAAATATTTAGTTTCATAATAGGTAAGCAATTTTTTATTTGGAACAAATTCTAATATACGTTTTTCCCAATTTTCCCCACTATTATCTTTCTTAGATAAAGCTAATATTTCTTTTTGAGAACCATAATAATATTTCCAATCAGATTCAGTTATTGTTTTTTGTTTTAAAGGAGTACGCCCTCTAAGACCTTGTTTTATTCTTTCTTCTTTTAATATTGCTAATGCTTTTTTACCTAATTTTTTATTTCGCTCAAAATAAAGAACCTTTTTACCTATATATCTTATATCTGTAGGTTTATGTTTAACTTCATATATAAACCCATAAGTTCCTTCTGGCATATCCTCTATTGATGTTATAACCCTTCCTTGGTATACCCAAGTAGCGGTTGTTGGCATATTTGTCATTTAAAATTATTAATGAGATTAAAGTGAGTCAAATGCTACTTGAATTTCTAAGTCAGCATTCATTGGAACCTTTGTAGGTACTGATAGTTTTCCTATAGCTAATAGATTTTGATCATTATCATATAACCCTACAGTTGTAATATAGGGACTAAAATAAGATCCTGTTGCAAAGTCTTTATAAACATTATTTACTCCTAAAGGAGCATTTACTTGACTACCCGATAATATTGAGGGGTTTAAAGAATAACCAAATTCATTTTCTCTTACTACACATTTATACTGATGTTCATATAAACAAACTGATGAGGACCACCCAACTATAAAATCAGTAAGTGAACCCCCAGCAATATTAAAACCATTTTGCCCAGATAATAATACAGCTCCTAAATTAGGAACTTGGAATCCTGCATTTGTATAAAGGGTTTTTTGACTTGAAGGTATAGTGGAAGATGTTACTGGTGTGAGAATTGCTACTCCATGTTCATATGCTATATTACCTATATATTGATTATTCCAGGTTTGAACATTATCTTGACCACTCGTTAATAAATTTCCATCTCCATCATCATAAATGTTAAATGATAGGGAACCATATAAATAGTCTATAACAAAACTTTGAGGTTCTATATTATTTCCCCATAATTTAGAGGGAATAGAAATTACGGTACAATAATTTTGATGTAAACCCTGTCCACTCCAACTAATATTTTCTCCTAATAATGCTGTTCTAGTTTGAGTCGTAGTACTTGATAAATAATTATCATATTGGGGACTTTTTACTGCCCCAATAGGCATATTATTAGATCCACTAAGACCAATATTAATATTATTATATGAAGCAAATGGATTATTTCGAGGACCTTCTAAACCATATATTAAACTTGAGGTAGCAACTAAACTACCTGACATACTCCCAAAATAATTGGAGTAATAAAGTTGCATTACACTTGAATAAACAGAATTAGTATTTAATTTATCTACAAATCCGGTTGCATTTTGTGAACCTGAGACAGATGAAGCTTGGGTTGCTGTCCATACAAAGTTTTGTGATGTTGGAAATATTAATTTATCAGCTGGGGGTTGGGTTCCAAAATAAACTTCAACTCCAACATTAGATGCTGTCATTTCATTTCCCTGAAAGCTAAATCCTTTATTTGCGGAAAAAGGAGTTATTACAATATCCTTTGTTGTAAATTGTTTGTACGCTGACATACATTTTTAATAATCTAATTTAACTCTAACGAGTAGTTCTTTTGTAAAATCTTTAACTAATGGTCTGCTTAATTTTGCTACAGCACATAATTCATTTGAAGTATTATATAAACCAACAGTTGTAATAAAGGTTTGGGGGTTATTTTGCATAGTAGGAAATAATAATTGTCCTGTAGATCCAGAAACAAATGAGGGGTTAGATGAGTAATTAAAAGAACTATTGTTAGCTCTTACAAAATAAAAATCAGATGCTAGAGTTTCTTGTGAATTTAATCTAAAAGGATTAGATTTAGCAAATATACTTCCAGATATTCTACTAAATAATTTACCCATATTAGCACCATTTACATTAGAACTTCTATTAGTGCCTAATGTAATTCCTCCTCCAGCAGTAGGACCATCTAAAGCATCTCCATTTAATAAAATTATTCCAACATCAGGCAAAAATAAACCATATGAACCTGATGCAGCTGTATACCCATTAGCATTAACTCCAGTATATACATTTCCTTCTGATCCTGATACTACTTGATAAACTCTTCCAGCATTACCAAATACATTTTCACTACTTATTTTACTATTATCTGTTAAAACAATAGAATCTCCTATACTACTAGATAAATTTAAAGTCATTACTCCTAATGCTAGAGATTCTTTATATCTAGCTCTTTCAACTGATAAAGCATAAAAATAAGATGAGGAGAAATTACCAAATATAAAAGGTTCTGTATCATCTCCTAAAGCAATATTTTGATATTGTCCATATATTGTAGATGAAGGTGATTTACCAGGAACTAAAGCATTATAATCTAAACTACCACTACCTACTTCATCAGCATAAGCTATATCAAATTGAACTGCTGCTGTAGTTTCTGTTGATTGTGTTTGATATACATGAATATAGTATTGTCCTGAATTTGATGCATTTTGCACAGATGATGTATATACATTAGTAAGTCTAGGTTGATTTCCACTCCATACTGTTCCTGTTGTAGAATCTATACTATTAATTATATCACCTGCGTTAAATTGTGTAAAAGCTCCGTTAGCCATGTTTTTTAATTTTTAATTTTTATTGCATTCCTGCAGATTTTCTTAATTCAAATGGAACTTGTAATCTTGCTCCTGTATCCCTACCTACTAAAGTTAAGGTAGCATATAATACTGTTAATGATCCAAATATATTTATTGAAGTTGCTTCTAATGTAAATGTATTACCTGTTACAGTTTTAGAAACATTGGTTCCTAAAGTAGTTAAATTATTTAAGGCTGTATTACTAGCATCTCCTCCTCCTGTAAATGAAGATGCATAAGTAATATTAGAAAAAGTAGCTGTATACCCAGAATTTTCAGGATTAGTGCCCTCAAAAGTTTGTGTTTGGGGAGCTATTAAAGTAGATTCTCCAGTTACTAATTGAATTACATTTGTTCCAACAGTTAAAGTAGGCATTACAGCTGTTGATCTAGGTAATGTAACTAATTTATACTTCATTGTTTGTAATTCATTAGGAAATGCTTCTAAAACAGGCATATTTTCAATTGCTTCACCATAGTAAGCTGATCCAGAAGGATGATTAGGATTATATAAAGAATAATCTACTTCATCATCTGCTAGTGAAAATTGTGTAATATTAAAAGCATTACCACCTTGAGCTAGTAATTCTCTTCCTTTTTTTGTTAAAATAGCATCTACTGTTACTACTTGATTATTTAAATATCCCATTTTTTATTAGTGTTTTGTTATAAATATATGTATTTTTTGTTTCTAATCCAAGTTATAGTTAATAATTTTAATTATGATTGAGTATCATTACTATCTGGTGTGAATACATTTTCTGATTTTAATTTATTAATTATTTTTTGTACATTTCTTTGTTGTATATCTGTTAAATCATCTGGTACTAAATAACCATCACCAGATAAAGTTAAAGCACCTTGTGAACCTGATGGTTGGTTTACATTTAATACAACCCTATCATCGGCTTCAACTCTTTTTCTTAAAGTCATAGCATATATTCTTCCAGTTGGAATTTTATTTTCTAATTCTGTTGGGTTAGGAGTTACTATTACTCTATCAAAGAAATATCCAGGATCTAAAAGTTGAGTATAACTGGTATATTCAATACCAGGATTAACTGAAGCTGATGATATTAAATTATTTATATAAGGAGCAGTGGATATTGCTGAAGAATAAGTTGGAATAGAGGCACTTAATTGAGATACATAATTATAATTTAAATTAAAAGCAGTAGTATCTGAAATAATACCGGAAGGAGGAGATGAGCCATCCATTGATGCTGTAAGTCCAATAATTCCTGTTCCATCTACTACAGTATGAGTATTAATTCCTGTTAAAGAACCACTAAATGAACGATTTTGGACTGCAGTTGGAACACCACTTCCAAATCCTGTAGTTATACTAATTCTATCATTATTATTTAATGATGCTTTATATTTATTTAATAAAGATGAAAAACTATAGTAACCGTCTTTAGGAAGTGGACCTATGTATGTAGTCCTTGTATTGAATCCTGGGGATGATGGTACTTGTTGTGGTTCTGGAGGTGTAACTTTATAACTTGCTATTTCCATTCTAACTTCAGGCCAGAGACCACAAATATCATTATTTGTAAAAAGTGCAGGAGGGAGTTGATGATAACCTAAAACTGTAAAATCTTGATGTACTTTTGATAAAATAGATTTAACTCCATCATTTACTTCATAAGCATATGATACTCTAATTTCATCTCCTCTTTCTATAATTATTTCTTTTTTCATATCTCTATATTCAGGTAATTGAGATGAAGATATATTCCATTTAAAATAATTATTTCTATTTTGTCTATCAACTATAGGTAATATAGGTAAAGATCCTTTTCCCCAAGTTTGTAAACCAGAAGTTGCTCTAGCATTAAATATATCTACTGATGAGGGAATTAAAGGTACGGGAATATTAAATCCATTATAGGGTCCACCAGCAGGAATAGGTGATTGAATTGTAGATGAACTTACAGCCATTACATCTCCAAATTTTACCAAAGTATTAATTGAGTTAAATAACATTAAACTTGGTCCTTTAATAGCTTTTAATTCTTTTGATGTTCCATTATCAACAGAAAATAAAGATGCTAATTTTCCAACGTTTGGACCTTTTATATTAATAATTCCAACATCTTTATTATCTTCATCTTTTAAACTTCCTGTAACTCCCATTACTACATTTGGAGCATTAGTATAATATGAATTTTCACTTGAAACATTTGAAGATGAACCTGTTGCAAACTGTGATAAATTATTTATCATTGGTAATTCTTGGTTCATTTCTGTAAATGGACTATTTATTGAAGGATAAAGTGAAGATGTTAACTTAATAGAAGAAGAATTTGCAGTAATATTTATTGCTGGGTTTGATTGATATCCTATTGCTGTTTGATTTGCAAGACTAAGTAATCCTGCTTTATAATTATACCAAATTGGTAAATCATAAAATTGGGTCGTTGTTAAAACATCTAATGCCCTTTCATTTGATTGATATGCCTCAAAATTAATTCCTCCAGCATTTATTATATTTGAACCTATTCCCAAATTTGTATACTTAAGTATAGCACCTCCTATATTATTAAATGTTTTTGAGGTTTGATTGTAAACAATTGTTGCTTTTCTTCCATACATAAAAGTAGAAGACATTGGTATTAAATTTTCATTACTACCATTTATTAGAGATGAAGTAATAATTGGAGATTGTTCATTTAATATTTCTTCAAAAGGTATTTGAATTAATTGGTCTATATTAAAAGTAGTAGTACCAAAGTATTCTTTACTTTCTAAAGATGATTTAAAGTGAGCAATATTAATTGGATTTCTATTAATTGCTGCAGTTTTACCATAAGAAATATCTCCAGTCCAACTACCAGTTTCACCATTAGTATATTGAATTTTATTTTGAGTAAGTAAAAATGAAGGATTTGCTAAACCCGTAATACCAGCTGGTAATTTACTTTCAGAAGGTATGCCTGTGTAGAAATTATAATCAGCACTTGTAACTTTACTTCCATTATATCTTGGATTTATAATTGCTGTTGTAGTATAATTACTATCAGGTACTTCTGAAAATTCTAATAAATTATCTGCCGTTGCTACTCCTTTCCAACCTAATTGAGAAGCAGATATTAATAAAGTATAATCATTTGGTATTCCTTCTATAAATTTAAAACCAGGTGATACAGGATCAAAATCTTGATCTAATAAAAATGAATTTTCTCTACTACCACTTACATTATGTAATAAAGGATTGTAAGAAGAATTTTGAAATAATTGACTTCCTGTTGGTATAATAGTAAAAGCATCTAATGGGTATAAATGTTTAGGAGCTAAAATTGAATCTAGGGTAAAAAGATTTACATTAGATATATTTGCGTAGGTTCCAGTAGCTGAAAAAAATTGAGCTTTTGTTGTTCCTGCAGCTTGTACCCAACTATGAGATATAGCTGCATTACTCGTTGCTCTAGCTGTAAGGCCAATACCATTTGCCGATCCTCCAGGTATATCATTTGAACTTAATCCAACATCAAAGTTACTATTACCAAAACCATCTGTAGCATAATTAGTTATATTAAAGGATATATTATATGTTACTCCAGGTGTAAGATTTGTTATAGCATTTTGTAAATAAATTGTAGGGTTATTGGCTGGTTGATCTACCCCTTGTTGAATAGTAGTAGGGAAGTAATAATCCCCATTTCCTCCACCTTCATCAAGAACACAAATCCCACCACTATTATCAGCAAAGTCATTAGTTCCTAATGTTGAACCTTGAATAGCATTTACATAAGTATTTCCAACAACAGTATTAAATAATTGTAGAGAATATCTATTTGAAGCTCCTTGATTTGAATGTTGAGTTACTAAAAGACTGCCATTATGACCATTTGAGGATTCAATTGCATTTTTAAAGTTACCAGCAATAAAGAAATTAGCACCACTATAAATAAATTGTACCATTAATAGATTAGGAACACCAAATGCTGGTTGATTATTAAGTGAAGCAGCAGAACTTAAAGTAAAAGCTAAAGTATTACCACTAAAAGAAATAGTTGTGTCTGATGTAAATACTGAATCTGCTTTTGGCCATAATGAACCATTATCATTTCCTAAATTATTATTTGTAATTGTAGCAGATATTACTGAGTTAGCATTCCACTGTAAAGCTACTTCAATTTTCTTACCATATTGATCTGTAAAATCTTCAGTTTTAGTTCCCGCTGTAAGAACTGTACCACTAAATATTCCTCCATCGGTTTGAGTTCTAAAAATATCAGTTTCTTCACTTAAAATAAATTGTTTTTCTTGTGCTGGGTATGTACCAATATAAAAACGAGAATTACTAGTTCCTATTGCATTATATGTTCTAGTAATTCCATCTTCAGATGTTATTTTAACCCATTGATAAGCATTATTTAAATTTGGGGATACATCTTGAATTAATAAAGCATCACCACTAGTAACACCATTATAGGATCCAGAATATTGTAATAAACTACCAGTAGCTCTAATTGGAACTGCTGTTGCTGCTGTAGCTGTTACTGTAGGAAATCTTGTAGTATTATATGGTGTAGCTGCAAGATTTAAAATTGCAGCAGAATAACCAGGTTGTAAGCTTTGATCTGGATTTAAATTACTTCCATCAGCAAATATTCTATAGGGATTATATTCAGTAGGGGCAGTTCTAAACTCACTACCACTAAATTCACCATCATAAAATTCTTCTTGAGTATCTTTTACTTTTAATAATCCGGTATAATCATCTCTATACCAATTAACTTGTTGAGATGATTTTGGTTCTGGTTTGTCAAAGGCAGTTGATTCCCCAATTTCAAAGTGATATCCATCTAAAACCATAGGATTAAGAAGACTATCAGTATTGTCAACATTAATGTAAACATAAATTCTTTCACCAGGATAAATATCTACATAATTTTCAGATACTAGGGATGGGGGATCTTGTGCTGTTTGTTTTGGAAAAGAATTAGTAAATATTCCTTCTCTAATACTTGAAGTCATTTCAATTGTCATTACTACTCCAGGTGCTGCAGATGCTACAGCAAAGTAGGGATTAAATCTTATTTGAGATCTAAAAGCAAATTCAGACTCTAAGTAGTTTTTCCCATTAAAATCGGTTCCTAGGAATACCCCACTTTGAGTTATAGGTGCTGGAGGGGTTGTGGCATCAGTTGGAAATAAATTAACATTTGTAAATTGTGGTAATGTTATATTAGAATTATCAAACTCAAAATATCTCCCTTCATTAGTTATTACATTATATTTATTAACACTTCCCCCAGCACTACCTGTTAAAAAACCTACTGCAATGCTTGAAGTTATAAGTAAATTCTTATTTGATATAACACTATTAAATCCTGTTTGAGTAGTATAACCCCAAGCATTAGAGCCGGTTTCAGGCGTCTTAGCTATAGGATTATCAGTATTAATACCAACCACTGCATTTGTTTTATTTCGTTCTAATAGATGTTGTTTTACGATAATTCCCGTGCTTAAACTTGTACGAGCGGGAATATAATTTTTAATTGCTCTAAATAATGAAGATTCATAAAATTTAATTAGTCTATTATAATCATATTCTTTTTCAATTATAGTAGGTAATCCCCCATTATAGGTTGGATCACTAATAGTAACACCTTGATATTTTTTAAAATAATCTTCAGCTATACGAGTTAATTCAGGATATCTATCTGAGCTCTCAGATATAAATCTAGGGTCAGCTATTGCATCAGAAACTACTCCATGTCCAAATGTAGCAATAATATCATCATTTATTTCATTTTGAAATGAAAAACCAACTTCTAATGAATTTAAATCTTCAGTATAACTTGAACTTTGTTCAAATTCTTGTTGTATTGATCTAAAAGGTGATAATGTAGTACCATATTCATTACCATCAATTACTTGAATTTTATTTTTAATCCTATTTCTAATACCAGCTGCAGGCTGGTCCATGTAATTTATTTCTGTATTTGGAGTTAAATAGGATGCCGTTACAGCTGATGTCTCAGTACCATCCCATCCTTGATAAACTATAGCATATCCACTTTGAGTTGTATAATTATTCATATTCAAAAAGGATGAAGTATAAAGTGTTCCTTTTTTATTAACTAAAGAAGGGTGTACAGATCCTAAACCATTTGACCCTAAAGATGTATTTTGTCCCCCAAATAATAAAACACCAACATTATAACCATTTTCAGTTGCTGTTGAAAATTTACCAGAACCTGATACATCATTATATTCTAATTCATTTCCTAATGGTAATCTATAAGATAATAAATCATAGGAACTACCAGCTCCTATAGTTGAATCAGAGTGACCTTGTATTGATTCAGGATTCATTACATAGTCATTAAATTGAGAAGATGATAACGCTCTTCTATAGTATCTAAATTCTTGAAATTGTCCTATAAAACCAGTTCCTATATTTCTTCCAGTTGATTCTATCCCAATAAATTTACTTTTAAACCCACTTAAAGTATTTTTATTCATATATCCTCCTAATAGGATACCATTTGAAGCTCCTAAATTATTTGCAGAAGAAAATTTATTCCAAGCTTGATTTATTGATGATGTTATTTTTCCTCCAGGCATTGTTATTGATGCTGACCCTTGGAATCCTATTTGATTGCCATCATAACCATCATATATATTATTTGCTACTCTTAATTCATATTCATTTAAAGTTGCATTTTCTTGAGATTGAGAAATATGTGTTTTTCTTTGTAACTGTACTGACCACCAATCATTATTAAAAAATGGTAGGGTAATTGGTTCAGTTTCAAAATATCCAGGACCTGAACCCCCTTCACTTACTGATCCCGATATTACAAACTGCATAGTTCCATATTGATAATCTGTTGGTATAACTGATCCTGAAAATGATCCAGATTGCGATCCAGAATATTGTAAAACAATACCAAAATCACTAGGAAGAGAACTATTAGATTTATTTTTTACTAATAATGATTGTGAAAATATAGAATCACTACTTATAAGTCTTTTATTTTTAAATCTAAATTGTATACAATCAGGAATTGCTATCTCAGGATTAGTTGCTTCTTCATAATAATTAGATGTTAAGGGTAACCAAGGTATTCTAATTGATCCACTAGATTTAGTAGTAGAAGTGATTGTAGTAGAAGTAGGAATAGTCGACATAGCATTACTATAACGATTCATCCATAAATCATAATCATTTTCATCATCTTTATTTTTTCCCCCAAATTCACTTATACGAAGCATTGTATTAGGAACACCCCATATATTAATTAATTGTCTTAATCCAGTAACTGTTCCTTTTCTCTTTACAAGAGAAATAGCATTATGAAATATTCTTTTATATATTTCTTGAGCAGTATTTTCTATAGGATAGGGAAATGAAGGATCTGCTAATGATATAACATATCCCAAAGTAGATTGTTGGGTATCATAGTAATTAATAACTGAGCCTGAAGCAATATCTACATATCGAGTTATATATTCTAAACCTGATCCAGCTGCTGGGAATACTCCTATATTATTTACATTAAAACCAACTGAATTAAAATTATTTCCATAAGTATCAAATCCTAAAGATGTTATTACTTCATCAGCCATATCTAAAGGAAGAACTGATCCCGTTAAGCCTGAATTTGTATTTCTAACTTGTTCTAAAGCTTCTGTGTAAATATACATCTCATCAAAAGCTTGACCTGTCATATTTACAAATTTAGTATACTGATTATTATTAGTATTTTCAGTAATAAAGGGTGGAATTAAATAATATAAATAATCTTGATTATTTTCATCATAGATAGAGGCAGAAAAGATTTGGTTTTTTCCTGAATTGTAAAAAAGTGATGATTCATCTGTACTACCATACCAATTTTGTACTGCTGAACTTGAAACAGAATAATTAGTATAAGGATAGGTTGAAGTATATTTGGGCCATGATTCTGATCCTGTTACATAATATAAAAAATATTCATAGCTATCAAATTTACTTATTATATTATTAATATTGTTAGTAACAGCACCATAACTAGAAGAATAATCAACAGTTCCTAATGTATTACCAGTAATAGTTTCAAGTGATAATAATTCAGCTTCAAAACTTTCAATAGATGACATTTTATCATAAAAATTACTTAATCTTTGTTCTGCTGATGAATATTTTATAAATTCCTTCCAATCTCCCCAATTTTTTCTTATAGCAACTCCTTTTTGATCCTGTAATGAGTTAAATTGATAATAAGATTGAGAACTATTAGTATTAATTAATTCATTTAAATTCTTAAAATTTGAAGAATTATTAACTTTATCTTTAATATCTATATTATAATTAGGACCTTTTAAAGAAAGTAAATTATCTATAAATTGTAGATTAGGTTTAAATTCTATCTCAAAAACTCTAGTTTCTCCAACTTTAGATATTATTTGTATTTGTTCTTCTACCTCAAATTCACTAGGTAAAGGTTTATATAATTTTATTAAAATTGATGATGGTGTAAGAGAATTAGGTGTTGATTTTTCTAATTGACTATTTACTGCTATAAAATTTCTATTATCCCCAAATGAAATATAAAATTCATCAGCATCTTGTCTGGAATTTAATTTAGTTTCAAATGAATTATAAAAAGTTTCTATTTGAGTAGATGATAGAAAATTATTTTGAATTCTTAATTCTGTTCTATCACCTGATATATCTTTTATAAAATAAGGATAACCACCATAATTAGTTATTTCAGGATTTTTTTCATCTGCTGGTGTTATACTTTCAACAGATAATTCAGATCCTAATTCATAATTTACAAAATTATAGGATGCAAAATATTTACCATTAGAGTATCCTAAATTATAAACATCTTCTACAGGATTTAATTCAAATTGATTATATATTGAAGATGTTGCTGTAGTTGTTGATGTACCCAAAGATGGAAGAAGATAAGATCCATTACCCTTATAATCTAACTCTGAATGTAATATAGTTTTAGAATAATTATAAATAAACAGTTGAGTTTTACTTTCAAATTGAGAAAAAGAACCTGTTAATTCTACTGAGGGTACAATAGCATCTAAACTTAATTCAAATCCTTCACGGAAAAAACTATTAGCATTAAGTTCATTTAAAGAAGAAGAAATTGGTATTGACATTTATATAATTTTTATTTATCCACTAAAAGAAGTTGATGAATCATCTATTACTGCTGGGCCTGTATTATCTCTAGGATTATAGTCATTTATACTAGTATCTATAGCATTATCTAAATTAGTAGCTTCTTGTATTAATCCCAAATTTTCTTTTCTTAATTCTGCAATTTCATCTAATAAAGCTTGTATTTCATCATTTATAGTAGCGAAATCAGCATACTCCCCACTAGTTTTGGCAAGATACTGATGACTTTCTACTTCTCCAAGCTTAGGTATAATATAAAAGAATTTATCATAAAGATACCAAAAATCTGGGACTGTAGCTAAATCTCTATCAAAAAATGAAGGATCAACAACATTTGTTAATTGAGTAAAATTAATATCTACAGTTTCATTAAATTTTTCTTTATTAAATCTTTGTGATTTTAATGTTATTTTTTTCATTATCCGTTTGTTACTTTAAACATTATATCTTCATCAAATACTTTTGTAGTACCATTTATCTTTGTTTTTAATAAAACTGTATAGTATCTTTCTGGCTCTAATCCCCCCATATAAATATCAAAATAACTTGAAGTTTTATCTGCACTTACTTTAGTAAATTTATTATCAAAAGGAATTACATATTCATTTGTTTCACTATCTTTTAAGGCATATTCTGTTTGTTTTGGTAAATAATAATTAGTTAAATAACCAGATGAAGTTTGAAATATTAATTTAGGATATTGAGGAACTGCTGCTATTCTAAACCTTTGTACGCTTTCAGAATAATAAACCCCATCATTATTATAACTAGATATAAAAGCTTCAGGTTGATATAATTCTTGCATTTTTGAAGATGTTCCATAAAAGAAATCATCAAATTTAACTTCTAATGTTGGAGGGTATATTGTATTTGTATCTACAGAATAATATCTAAAAGTAGATGCTTGAGATTGTGATGGAATAAATTCAATAGATGATGTTTGTTTAACTATAAATCCTTCATTAGGTATATCTCCCCCTAGAGTATTAGATTGACTAAACCAAATATCTACAGTATTAGTTACATCTACATTTAAATCTATAGAATTAGCATAAGTAAAAGTTTGGGTTTGAACTATATTTTTTAAAGTAGTAGAACCAGTAAACCATGTTCCTCCTCCTGGAGTTGTACCCTGGTTTTGAGAATAAGATCCTGTAGTTAAAGTTGAAAATATTCCATTAGTCCAATTTATTCCTTCTTTTCTTTCTCTCCAAGTACATCCATTTGTAGTAACGGGTGAATTTAAAAATCTTCCAGTTCCCATATCCCAACTTTGAGAAATAGGGTAAACTTTTAAATATGCAGTTGATCCTAAATTTGTTACTACAGCAGCATAATTTTTTAATTGAGCTTTCCAATTTCTTGGAATAAAATCATTTGCTTCTAATGTTAATGAACCTGATGTTTGTGCTATTAAACCATTTATTTGAAATGATTGAGATAAAGATGTTGTAAGTAATATATCACCAATTTTATAATTTTTACCTCTATTAGTAAGAGTAATATCTGATATTGTATTTCCAATAACTGTAATGTTTCCTAATGCTCCTTCTCCAATTCCTGTAGAACTTGTAAAAGGTACATTAGTATAAACTTTATTAACTAAATCAGTTGGGTTAATTGTTAGTGAGGGAAAAACAGCTGCTGATGATGTTGATAAATAATTAATAGTACTTACACCAGACCCGGATATATAGGTGTTATATGCTCCATTGATTTCATCTTGAGAAAATTTAATTAAATATCTACTAGATTGAGCTGATCCATCTAATAAATAAGTAGATGATTCTAATATTTCATCTAACCCTGTATTCATTTTTATATTTTGAGTATATAATGAAGCGTCTTTTGAAGGAAATAATTTATAAATTGCCATTTAATTATATGTTAAAGTTTTTTAATTTATCTAATGATGGTTTAGCATCTTCAGGAACTATACTTTCATCAACATTCGTAGGTACACCACCTTCTGCAGGTTGCGTTGTATTATTTTCAATAACTGCTTCAATTTCTAAACTAGGGTCTGCTAATACTTCTAAATAAGTCCTATTAGGAGTATATTGTTGTAAAGTTATTGTATCTAAGGTTCCTGCATCTTCATTATCTTCTGTTAAATCAATAAATTTTGCTCTTGTAGGATATCTTAAATTTTTATAACTACCACCATCTAAAAACGAAGATTTTTCTCCATTTGCTGCTGATGTTCTATTTGGGCCTCCATTTCCTCCTTGTTCTACTCCTGCTTCAGAATTTTCAATATCTAAAGATGTTACTTTGAATGTATTTGTTAAAGGAGATTCACCCTCTGTAGCTCTTACTGTACCTTCTTTAGTTGTATAAAATGGGTTTTCAGATGTATATATTTGAACAAAACCAGATGCAGGATCATTAGTTGATCCTCCATCAATAGGAGTTCCATCTAATCCTTGATTCATATTTCCTTCTTCATATTCTTCTTCTAAAGGTGATTGTACAGGAGGCATAGGTCCAGGATTACTACCTAAATAACTAGCGGGGACACCAGTTCCTGTAATTCCTCTATCTCCCTTAGTTATAAATCTATTATTATATAAATTTAATAATCCTTCAGCTTTAATAGTTTTTCCTTTCATATTTTTAATTTTTATAATGGTACTACTCTTCCTACAATATCAGATGATGGATATTTAAGTTCAAAAATCATAGGATCAATAGAAGGATATATTATACCTTGATTAGTAGCTGCTGATAGATCATAAGAATATTGGCTATATCCTTTACTAATTCCAGCTATATTTTTTATTACTACACTAGTTACAGTTTGAACTCCTTCTACTTTATCTAAAAGTATACTTAGATTTTTTAACATTATTGGTTGATTAACATTCCAATTATTTATATTAAAATAACTAGATAAAGCATTTATACATCTAAGAATTACATCATTATTGTTAAAATTAGGTAGAACTATTATATCAAACTCACACATTATATTAATAATGTATGCATCTTTTATTTTTATAGAATCATTTATCATCCTATATTCTGATAGATAAGTTTTTAAATTTTGTTTTAAAGTTTTGGATGCTGTTCTTAATTTTCTAGAAGAATTATAAGATAAAACATACATATCTAAAATAGTAGGTAATTCACCTAATTGATATTCTGCTACTTTTGTAGGTTGAATATATGCTTTTGCTATAGTACCAATATTAGCGGGCATACTTAAAGCTCTAATTAAATAATCTTGTTGAGTAACAGTTCTTAGTTGATTTTGAAAATTACCTAAAGCATTTTGTCTTATTTCTTCAACTGAATCTGCTCCTTGTCCTCCATCAGCTGCTAAAATATTATTGGTTGCAATAGATGAAAAAATATCATTTGCTAGGGTTGTACTAGAAATATTAGGATTATTAAATACTATACCATCAGTACTAAAATTAGTTAGTGTACCAGAAGGTACATTAGAATTTAAACCTCCTCCTGTTAAATATCTAATTGTTAAGGTTGTATTAGAAGGAGCAATACCATAAGTATCAGTAAACATAAAATTTAAAGGAGAGTATGCTGTTGTTAATTTATCTTTTGAAAATGCTAATCCCGTTCCTACATTATCAGGGTTAGGAACTAAATTTTCATCATTATCACTTACAGTACCAGCCCCAAATCCTAATTGTAAAACTGTTGATGATAAAAATCTTGTTGTAAATCTTCTTTGTATTTGTTTTAAATTTAATAAATTAGGAGCATCGTCTTGTATTGCATTTGGATCGGTATAACTTGCGTTTATTTTTGTAGTAAACACAGTATCTTGTGCTAGATTTAATACTTCATACCATTGATTCCCATTACTGTCAAATACGTCTAATATACCAATTATATTTTCTGCATTTAAATCTACTGATGAAAACCTTGTAGGAGTAGTAAAATTTTGGGTTATGCTATTAATAGTTCCTGATACTGCTTTTCTTGTCTTTTTTAATAAAAAACGATTAGGTTGATTTCCTAGCAAAGAATAAATAGAAATATCAGTAGGATCTTGTGAAGATGAAACTGAAAAATCACATACATCTTCAGTTATAAATCTTATATTAGAATTGTTATTTGCAATTAATTGAAAACCTGTTGGTATTTTTAAACAATAAGTAAAATCAGGAACAGTTGCTCCACTTGCATCTGTAGTTGCAGGTAATTGCTGATATAAACTAATATCAGTGGTTGCTGCTGTTGTAACTCTAGGTTTATAACCAAACATATAAGCTAAATCAAATAGATTTTTTTCTTGTCTAGCATATTGTATAAATGTTTCTTGAATTTGATTATCTAAATAAAAAGATAAAACATCTCCAACATAAGAAGCCATTTCAATAAATAACATTCCTGTTGAATCAGGAGTAAAATCATTATAAGTATTAGGAAAATAAGTTTTAGAATAATCTATAAGTGAAGTTCTAAAACTATTAAAATCTCTTTCAGTATATGTTATATTTCTATTTAAATTTTCCATTATTGTATTGCTATATTTATTTCATCTTCCCCCATATTACGAATTTCATAATTTATAAATAAATTAATTGTATTTCTATCAGGTTCATTTTCAAAATTTACTCTTTTAATCATTATTTCAGGGAATTCTATTGTTATATTTTCTTTAATTCTAGTTTCAAGAGCATTATTAGTTCCCTCATTAATACCTTCTCCAATAAAATCTCTTAAATTTGCTCCAAAAAGAGGTCTAAATACTCTTTCACCTTTATTAGTTAATAACCAATTAATTAAATTAGTTTTTATTGTTTCTTTAACTGTAAATGTAGGATTAAATACTGCTTTGCCAGATAAAGGAAAACTAAATCCTAAAGCTGCACTACCACTATTAGATGTGGGAAAAGCATTATTTATTATCCTAGCCATTATTTATTAGTATTCATCAAACCCATTATTTGATCCATTCCTACATTTCCTGATGGTAAAGCACCATTTGCAACATCCATTGCAGGATTAGGTTTAAAAATTTGAGCATCATTACTTTTAAAAGATGATGCTGTTTCTCCTAAAATATTTTTATAAGCATTTCTTTTATCCTGAGCTGACATTGAAGGGGTTGAAGGAATTGGTGGAGATGGAATAGGTGTTGGAGTAAAAGATTCCATTACTGGTGTTTGGGTTACTACCTTTGGTGACTTTACGGCTTCTAAAAGTATATCTTTTAATTCTTCTTGTATTACTTCTCTAACTGTTTCTTTTAATACTTTTTTTAATTCTGTTAATTTCATTGTTAGTTTTATTATAAATATTATTAATTTATGTTTTTATACAATTATGATCCACTAGGTATAGGTAATGAATTTTTTCCAAATTCAAAATACCAAGGATCATTTTTTGTTGGATAATTTATTATAGAACCTTCTGGAAGTATATAATAATTAGGATCATTATAATAGGAAGAATTTGAATTTGGATTTCCATCTAAATACCAAAATGGTAGCTGTGAGGCAAGTAAGGCTGAAGAATTATACCAATCAATTCCTAAAGCTTCTTTTAATTTTACTAATAATCTATTTTTTGCATAAGCATTTACATTATAAGTATTTACTCCATTAGGTGTAGTCCAAGGATCTATTTCATAATCCCAATTATCAGTCATAAATTGTTCAGCATATATTTTTTCTAATTCATATAATTCTTCTAACTCATTAGTTGTAATAGGAGAATTAGAATCTCCTAATATAGGAATTGTGTTAATAATAGGAGTATTATATCCAAATCCTTTAGAAAAGAAATATTCTTTTAAGGGATCATTAAATATAATAAATTCACTATCTATACTTTTAACATTTGCTACTTCAAATACAGCTTGCCATTTTGGTTTTCTCCTAGCCATTTCGGGTCTTAAACTTACAAATGCATTTCCTAAAGTAGCATCATTAAAATTATTTTCAGCTGTTGCTGCTAGTCTTTCTGAATATGGGTATAAACCTAAAGATTCAAATTCAAATCCATCATTTTCCCATCTTTTACCAGATGGATTGTAACTACCCCCAATATTTTTAGCCTTGTCATATAATTTTTTTCCTTGTGATTTTAATAAACTTACTAAAGATTCTTTTTGTTCTTCAGGAAGAGATGAAGGTATAAATAAGTTTTTAATAGTTGCATCTAATATTCTATCTCCTTGTTTCCATTCATATCCTTCATTAACTACAGCTTGTTCTAAAGTAGTTCTTGAGTTATTAAAGGCTTCTTCAAGTAATGTACTATAATAACCAGCTTGTGGACCCCTATTTTGAGATAATTCCCAAGCCATTTCATATAATTCTTCAGCTTCTTCTCTAGTTGGTACCCCATATATTGCCATTAATATAGCTATTTGACCTTCTTTATAAATTGCTTTTAAAGGATCTTCAGCAGGGGGTGGAGGAGGAAAGATTAAATCCTTAGTATCAATTAACCATTTCATTTCATTAACTAAAACTGTGTTTGAAGATGAAAATGATTTATCACCAAATAATCTTTCTATTGGAATGTTTGAATTATAAAATTCTCCTTCAGGTGGAGGAATTGCCTCTTTATTTATAGCTACTATTTGTTTTTTATCAAAAGATCTAGTAGTAAGTAAAGCTGATAGTATTGAAGTTGCATTTGCTAATTCACCACCATCAGTAATATCTTGATTATAGTTATTTAAAGTAGTTTGACTTACTTCAACATATTTTAATCTTAAATAATAATCACCATACAATAAACCCGGAGGATTATTTAACACTTCTGTTAAGGCTTCATCTGTTATTACTCCTACAAAATTTGTAGTATCTGTTGTTAATGAATTTAAATCCTCTTGTGTTATACCAGGATCATCTTCTAAGCATTTATCTAATGCTACACTAAATTCATTTAATTTTGTAATTACTTCTCCAACATCTTTACTAATTAAATCTAAGGCATCTGGTATTGTATCTAATGATGCTTTTTCTTTATCTATTAATGTTCCTAAATTATCTAGGGCATCAGAAAAGTTATTCATTACACTTAAAGGTAATCCTACACCTGGAGGTACAGATGAAGGTATAGGTATTTGTTTTATTAAAGTTTTACCTTTACTTAAGGCATCAGCTGCAATTTCAGAACCTGCTGCTACTTTATTTAAGGTTGCTATTTTTTGTTCTATTTGTTGTAATGCACTATTAATTTGATTTTTTTGAACAATTAATGCCTTTAATTCTTTAGTTGTTGGGCAAGCATCTTTAAATCTATCTATTAATACATCTAAAGTTTTATTAAATTGAAATGTAGTTTTAGTTATACTAGTTACTATTGTTGATATAAAATCTGCTAATCCCATTATAAAGTTCTAGTTGTTTTAGATTTATAAAAATCAATTGAAGTTAACATAGTCTGGGCTTGTAGTCCTACTTTAGTTGCTGTTTGGGCTACTGCTATATTAGGTACAAAAGGAATAGGTGTACCTACAGTACCTAAAGCACTTGTTAAGGAAATAACATTAGTTAATAATTTTTGAAAATCTTTTAAAAATTTATCACCTAATATTAAAGCTTCAGTATTACTTTCTTCTTTATCCCCTAACATTATTTTAGTTCCTACTTTTACAACAAAATTAGAAGTTGTATCAAAATTAAAACCCCTTTTAGCCCCAAAAGATATTGTTCTTGCAGAACTAAGTAAAATATGATCACTTTTAGAATTAAACATTAAACGACCTGAATTTAATATTACTTGATTACCAGTATAGCTACTAGGTGAACTTGGAATCTCACCAAAAGCAGCTGTGTATGATTCATAACTAGTATTAGCTGCACCTAGAGGTATTTGTTGATTTGAAGTTAAATAAATAGAAGATTTATCTGTATTAATATTTTCTACTTGAGGTACCCAAGGATCATCATCTGTTTCTGTTTGGCCATTTTTTATAATTATAATAGGTTCACCATTTACTCCACTATTTGACCAAGGGTTAGGTGGTTCACTATTATTTACTGTACTACCTAATCTAAAGGTATTACCCCATCGTCCTTCTAATAAAACATCACCCTCAAAAGGTTGTAAGTTTTTTATATTATTTCTTTCTTTAAAAGTAATACCTAAATTAATATCATTAATTTCAACATCAGATTGAATTTCAACTCCAGCTTCAGTAACTCCATATTTTTGAGCATTAGAGGGTTCAGTAGCAAGAGAATTTGGTAAAGCATTATGATGTACACTATTCCATACGTTAATAGATTGAAAATAATAAAATTGTTTTCCTCCACTTATATTCTGTAAAGATGAAGGATTGGGTAAGGATATTATATAAACTACTTCATTTACTAAAGGTAAAAATTTAACATTAGAATATAAGGGTTTTGCATAATCTAAACCTTCTAAGCTATTACCTGAAGGGTTATCTATTTCTTCAAATAAAATACCTCCTATACCTGCATATTCTCCATATTCTTTCCAATTAAGAGGATAATCAGCACCATTTAAAGAAACAAATTTAACCCTTACAGCTTTAATAGATGGTCCACTTGAAACTGATTTAGCAGGTTGAGCATTTAAAGAATTTAAACCCGAGACGGAATATTTAGCCATTTTTTTTATTTTCTTTTGTAATTCTTTCTAATTTATCCATTTCAGCTAATAATGCTTCTTTTTCTTCTTCGGTTATACCAAATTCTCCATCATCATTAGTACTATTAACTGCTCTTTGAATAATAGTAGCCATTTTTATTAATTGTTCATCATTTTTAACACTAATTTCTAAGTATTCTTTAATTAATGGTACTATTAAAGTAGCATCCCCTATTTCTTGAATTAAAGGTTTTAACTCACTTATTAAAGCTGATATTTGTTCCTTTTTAGTGGTTTGATTTTCGTATATTTCATGTAAAATATCAGAGAATTTTTTATTCCCAAATATTATTGAATCTAATTGTCCCATAATTTTTGATTATAAATATTAGAAAATTAAATTTTTAAGATGGAAAATATCCTGCTTCAGAATATACTATATATTTTTCCTTAAATACTTTATATAATTTATTAGCTATTTTAGTTATTTTAGGAGTTTTAACATCAATCATTTCTCTTATATAGATATAAAGTGCTTTTTTATTAAACACATCAATAGCATCTCTTTTTCTAAATAATTCTAGAATGCAATCAGCTATTTGAGCATCATATTCTTTAGGAAAATAATCAAAAATATATTTAGTCATATGTTTTACATATAAATCAACAAAAATAGATAATCTATCTCCTTCTTTATATCCTTGAGTATATAGTTCATCTCCAAAGTTCTTATCTGATTCTATAAATTTTTCTGAAGATTGTTCTAATTTGGTATTAAATACTATAAAAGAATTATCTCCTAAATCTAAATTTTGATGTTTAGTAATATCACTAACATCAACGGATTCTATTCTTTTTTTATAATTTTTTTGGTTATAGACTATTAACCATCTTTTTACAATAGTACCAAAATATGAATAGGCTTTTGCCCCTTTACCAGGATCAAATAAATGAATTTTATCTAAAAGAAATACCATAATTTCATGTTGTAAATCTTCTAAATTTTCAACCCCATCAGTATAGTAAAACTTAAATGTATGTATTATATTTTCTGTTAACTTATAAAAGGGATAATGTATTTCTTTAGAGTATATATTACTCTTAAATAAGGAACTATCACTTATATTATAAGCAACAATAGCATTTTCTGTTTCTTGTGTAAAATAATTTCTTTTTTGTCTCTTCTTTTTAGCTGCTCTTATTATATTATCCATATATCATAGGTTATGACTCTTTAGTGTTAAATTTGTTTAATAAATCTTGTATAGTTATAACTGTTTTAAAGAAAAAACCTATTTCATCATCACTTTCGAATCTACCCTGTGAATCTAATTTTTTTAATCTTGCATCTGATACTTCAATAGCTTTTTGTATTTTATTAAGCCATTTCATATATTCTACTAATATATCTTCTTGTTTTTCATTTTTCTTCATTAAATTAAATGATGAAAATGCTAATACTACTACTAAGGCTGATAGAATTGAAATTATTATTACTTCCATTTTATATATTTTTTAACATATTTTGTAATCCTGGGCTTGATAGAGAACTAAGAGCCTTAGATTTAGTTGATTTTATTTTAAAATTATCCTTTTTTGCTGAAGTTGGATTTTTAAATTTAGGTAACCATTCAATTTCAAACTCAATTCTAGCCGCCATCATATCTGCTTGATGTAATATAAAAGGTAATGAAGTACGAGGTTTTTGCTCAGGCATCCATCCTTTTAAATATTTATCATTTGCTGAGTCATATAATCCATCATGTGTTTGAATAGCTACCATTTCATTAAATGTATATTTAATATTATTATCTTGGAGTAAAAATAAACCTCTATCAGGTACTGCTGAAAATGCTAATTTTTTATTAAACATATAATCTTCACCTAATTTATCTTTTCTCCATTTATCTGTTTGAGGGATGTATGCTTCATGATCTGCATCACCCATTTTTCCTAAATCATGATTAATAGCTGAGAATACTAATTCTTCAGTTGTAAATGTAGTCATATCACAACCAAAAGATTTCCAAACTTCTGACATTGATAAAGCTGCATGAACTACTCTATTAACATGATCAACATACCCCCCTGGAAATGCGGAATGGTATTCTTTTTTATGGGCAGCTGGCATAAGCATAATACGCTCTGCATATGTTTCATAGAATTTAGTTAATTGTTCTTTACGAGGAGATGAAATATAAGTATCAATATTACTCATAAAATCCATCCAATTAGTTTGTATTTTTTCTGCTGATAATTTCATAACTTTTATTTTAAATTAATTACATTGATTCTTGTTCACGATCTAAAAATGATTTTGTTTCTTGGACTATATCTTTACATTCATTAATTGCATCCTTAAATTCTTGAAGATCGGCTTTGGGTCTACTTAAAATAAACTTTAAAGTTTGTAATTTTCCATCTAGTTTATCCATTAATCTTATGCATGTGTTTTTATTTCTCATAATTGTTTAGTATGTTAGTGTATTTTATATTTTAATACTTATTATCTTTATTATCTTTATTATCTAATATCTTTAACTCAATATATCTTATTAACATTTGTACCTTAATACCTAATATTAATTTATATCCAAGATATATAAAATTTCTTGGGGATCCAAGTTATTCTGAAAGACTATTAAGAATTTTATGAAGATGAGCACATCTTTCATATTGTTCTGTTTCTATAAAATAGTTTATACCTAACTGTAGGGCAGTATCAAGATATTCATCTGTATAAACTTTTATACTTTCTATATGATCTTTATTATTAATATCTATTTTTTTAATATAAGACCATGCTCTATTATATGTTACAAATTCACCTGCTTCTTTCATTTCATTAATATCTAACTCTTTATTTGATTTTTGGAAGAATTGAATTATTTTTTTGTTAAAATTTACATGGTTTAATATTAATTTTTTATACATTCCCACCCAATAAGTAGATGTATTCTTAAAATCAATTAATGTAGTACCATTATCTATACCCTCTAAATCATCTCCAGAATTAAATAAGTGAAATATATTATCTAAATTTATCATATATTATAAATATACGAAAAAAATATTATATATCCCAATCCTCTTCAGCAATTTGTAATGCTAAAAGTGGAGACATATTTCCATCTGATTTAGACATTGTTATTAAAGCATAATATACTACTTCAGCTGTTTGTCCAGCATTATTTACTCTGTTTAAAATTTCAATAATTTTTAACATTTCTTCACTTCCTACTTTTTCTAAAAATTCTTCTTTAAATTTATCCATTTTATTATTTATTTATTATATGTTATGTTGTCCGACTAGGGATCGAACCTAGACTCTTCTGCACCAAAAACAGACGTGTTGCCAGTTACACCATCGGACATTAAAATCCTAAATATTTACTTCTATTAAAATCTATATCCCAAGTTGTATAAGATTGGGGTAATTCAGGATTTTGAAAGGGATCCCAATGAGGTTTAACATTTCTCCATCCTTCTCCCCACTTTTCATTTAAATATTTAAAATTAGTAAAGTTAATTTCTTTTAATTTTTTAATTAATTTAGGTTCTTCTTTTTTAGTTTGTTGGGCATTTTTTTCATAATGTTTATCATCATCTTTTGCTTTCTCAAAACCATGTATGTGAATATTTTTCAATCCTTTTACTGTTTTAGGTTTTATATTTTCTATCCTCATTATAAAATCACAATCTTCACCATAAGCTGGGTATAAGTTTTCATCAAACAACCCAATATCTCTTACTCCTTTTTCAGTTATAGCAAATAAATCATAACTTCCTAAATTATAATTAGCAGCATGGGGGTGTATCATTGTTATATCTTTATTTATAGCTTCTTGTGCTATTTCCTCTAAAAGTCCAGGTGTAAAAGCAACATCATGATTTGCAATTACCCAATAAGGTTCCATTAAATATGATTTTATAATTAAATTCCAAGCTGTTGCAACTCCTATGTTAGTTGGAAGATGAGTAATATGTAATTTTTTAATAAATTTATTATTAATATTATTTAACTTATTTAATTCTTTAGTAATATTATTTCTTCCATTATTATTAATTATAAACACATTATCTACGGGATAATCAATAGATTTAATTAATCTTTCTAACCAATGAACTCCATTTACTATAGGTATTCCTATAACAGGTATATTTTTATTTACCATTATGATTTAATTCTATTTTGTATTCCTAAATTATTAATATTATTTAAAATTAAATTTTTCCAACCTTCAGAAAGTATATTCTTTTGATTATTATAAATATTTACAAAAATATCTTTAGATTCTTCTGTTTTCCCCATATGCCAACCAGCAAATCCTTTATAATAATTTAAAACATACCCTCCAGGATATCCTTTATAATATCTAAAGGGTACATTATTTTTTATATTAGATATCCCAATACAAGCATATGAGTATATTTGATTATATATTTCTGTAAGAGAATTTACTGTCCCTTCACCACTATGCTCTAACCAATAACATATTAAATGATAACCTTCAGGTCTATGGGGAGATTGAGCTATTAATTGTAATATTTGACCCCTTTCAAATATTTTTCTATCACCTGCCTTATCAATACAATCCCAAGCTAATATTAAAGATTCATAAATTAAATCTTCATCTTTAGATAATTCTCCACATCTTAAATAATAAGACAAAGCAGCAGCATATTGTTGAATATCATAATAACTACATGCTAATTCAAAATTAATTATTGCATCTCTAGGATTTATAATATAATCTTTAATTTTCTCCTCTAATTTATAATTTTTCATATTCTATTTTTTCTAATATAGTTTTAGGCATTTTTAATATATAAGCAGCATTATCTTGATATCCAAATGTAATTAATAAATCATCTCCTTTTTCAGCTAAACCACAATTAAATTCAACCATAGCATCCATAAATTTAAATTTTTTAGATGCTTTTACAATATTCCAATCATCATCATAAAATATAAATCTATGATAATAATGAGCATCTTTACCATTCCCTACAGGATGCCATGGAAAAAAACATTCATGAGTAATACATAATCTAAAATCTCCAAAAGGAATAACTTGAGATCCTCCCCTTAAATCACAGGCATCTAATTTAGTACTTGATATTTTAATATCCTTTTTAACAACAGTCTCACATGATTTACCATCACAATCTACTTTAACTAATTCTACAGGATCTGCATGTCTTATAAAATGGTAAGGCATATCTAAAACAGGCATCCAATTTTTTTCAAGATATACTCCTTTTTCAGGAACTTCAATTCTATCTCTAGTTTCTTCAATAAAACCTTCATTAGATTTTTTAATTTCACACATTTCCATCCTACCCGTTCCTATTGTATCAATATCTCTTCTAACCCCACAAGCATAAAATTTATTATCCCATCTAAATATTCTAGCATCTTCTTGTCCTATAAAATCCCAAAGTGGTTCTTTATCAAATTTAGAAGTATCAATTTTACTATAATAATTAATATTTAAATCTTCATCTAAATTACATAAATAATTTTTAGTTTCTAAATAACAAAAATTTTCAGGATTCATATACTGCATTGCTCCCCACATTCCCCAATATTTTTGATTAAATTCAACATGATGCATTATATAACCAACATGCCTAATGTTAACTAATAATCCAAATTCATCATCTAAATAAACTGAAGCATTACATAATCCTGTACCTCCAATTTCATTTCCTGGGATTATTAATGGTTTTATCATTCCTCCATTTTCAATTGTTAATTTTACCAAATTATTTTCCTCCGGATATAAACTTTCCCAACTCATATATAAATTTTTTATTTAATTTCGCAGTATTTTATGACATTCATATTATAATTATTATATAACGCTTTAAAACCGCGAATTAACGCGGTTTTTGCGTATATTTTACTTTTATTAACAAGCATACTCCATAGCTTTTGCAAACATATTTCTATTTAAATCAATATCTTGTTTAAAATTCTTGATTATACGAGCTTGTCTTTGTTTTCCGGATTTAGTATTGTAATAAAAATTTCCATTAATAATATTTTCTTGAACTCTATTAAATACTTCCCATAATCCATTCCCTCTATCTTCCTCACGTTGAGATTCTAATACATTAGTAATTGCAATATCATTAAATGTATTATCTGTTCCTTCAACTCTTACATCAAGTAAAGACTTTGCTAATTCTAACACTTGTCCTTCTTCTAATTCTGTTTCTTTCATTTTATTCATTGACTCAACAGTTAATGGTAATTTTTCAACCATTTCTTTAATCATTGATTGTAAATCCTCAAATGTATAACCCATATGACGCATTTTTACATCTTCAAATTCTGTATCTGCAATTACTAATCCATTTTCACAAATCATTCTAAATAATCCTGCCGTAAATGTAAAAGCATTTTTACCATCATGAGAATTTGTTAGTAATATTTGTGGAAAAACTGTATCACCATCTTCTCCATTAATTACAATATCATCATTTCTAAATACTAATAAATGTTTTTGAAATCCTTTTGTATGTTTAGTTCTAGCTTTAACTTCCTTAGCTTCAATAACTCCCCAACCTAATTCTACCATATCATCAATAACTTGTTCTGTGGGAATATGAGTATATTTACTTGATACTTCATCTGAAGGATTCATTGTAAATACTGAGGGAGCAATTTGCGCAATCCCATTTTTACTCATAAATTTTGCTGATTGTAATTTTTCTGTGTTGATCATAACTTTTATTTTTTTTTAATTAGTTTTTGTGCGTTTTGCACTTATTTATACCGTAAATATACGAAAGCTTCTCCGGGTATCCAAGCTTCCTGCGCATTACTTTTAAATTATTTACTTAATAATGAAGGTGAAACTGTAAGTAATGAATTATTATCTCTATCTCTAACCTTAATATTTTTTGCATTAATTTTTAGAATTTCAAATGTTCTAGTATTAGCTATTTTTTTATGGTTGATAAATACTACATCACCAACTGAAAAATCTGATGCTGATAATTTAGGAATAGCTTTACCTACTCTAGCTGTCATTTTAGTTCTTAATTCATTATCATTAAATGAAATTGTACCTAATGAAATTGCTACACCAAAATCTTTTTCTAGTTGTTCAACTGCTTTTTGAAATTCATTTCTAAATTCTACTACTTTTTGTTTGTTAATCATAACCTTTATTTTAATTGTATGTGTGCTTTTTGCACTCATTTATACCATAAATATACGAAAGCTCCTCCGGGTATCCAAGCTTCCTGCGCATTACTTTTAATTACTTTTTAAATTGCTCCTCCGTCTGTAATTGTCCAACCCCTAGTATTAATTAATATGTTTTTAGCAGTTAATCCTGCTGGGGTAAATTGAGAATCACCAAAACTAGTTGTTATTCCAGTAGCAATAGAGGCATTTGCTGCCCAACCTATTAATAAGTCACTATATCCGGTATAAGTTATAGCACCTGTACCACTAGTTGTTCCCATAAATTTAGTCATTAATGTTAAGCTATTCACTTCCCATAAATTTAATGGTTGTTGAAATGCATTAGCAAATTCAAACATAAAATCCATACGAGTTACATTACTCACATCCCAATTATTTAAAGGACTATTGAAAGTATTTGCATTAGAAAACATTGCTCCCATATTAGTAACACTACTAACGTCCCAAGAACTTATATTTTGATTAAAGGAAGTTGCACTACTAAACATTGAAGACATATTAGTAACACTACTAACATCCCAATTTGAAATATCACTATTAAATGTTGTACTATCAAATAAATTTGACATATCTGTAATAGCTGAAACGTCCCAAGTATTAATTTGTCCATATGTAGAAATCGCTAAAGCATTATCTGAAATCCATAAATTAACAGCATCTTGTAATTGTACTTTTGAAGTAAATACAAAAGTTGAGAGAGTATAAGTAAATGTAATACCACCAGTACCTCTAAGAAATACTGTATCATTAAACGTTGTGGTAAGGGGGAAATAATCAAATGTTCCCCCTCCTGGAGGAATAACTATAGACCATACATGGTTTCCAAATTGTCCTGGGGATTTATTTACAATTAAAGTATCTTTGCTAATATTAACAAAATTAGTAAAATTTGCCTTAGAAGGTTGAGGACTAAAACCATCAAAAAATCCATCTCCATCCCGAGTAGCTTCCATTGTAAAATATGCAGAACCACTACAAGTAGGAGCTCCCATAGTTATATTATAAGTATTATTAGCATTAAAAGTAATAGGGTTTAATATTCCTTTTCCATTTAATTGATTGAAAGTTATAGTAGGCATAATATGATGTAATTTTATTATAAATATATGACAGTTTCTTCCTCTCTACATACCCCACCCAATAAATACGTATATATTTGCCCCATATTGAAAATTTGTTAGAAAAAAGAAATTAGGGAGACGTAAATTCATAGGAGATTACCCATATGGGGAAAGTATTATATTGATTTACATATAACCCACCGTAGGAGGTAACAATTATATGTAAGTGCATATAGGGTAATTAAATCGCTAGAGAAAACACCACCACCATAATGACTACATATATGACTGGCGTTATATCTATTTTATTTGCTTCTACATTCATGATTATATATAGTTTGAGCTGGATTACTAAATGGAAAATTAATATTACGTGTTTATGACGAAATTGGTTTACAAAAGTTTCCATAGAGGTGATATAGAGATTATTATTCCAGTGACGGTGAAGATTATAATGCATACGGTGAAGATTACATGCAACCCCCAATACATTATATCAATATATACTCATTGGGTGGTAATTGTTTATAAAACCCCACCAAATGACTCATGGGTTAATTGAAGATATAAGTATATACAATCGATGGGTTAGGTACGTTTACGATCTATTAAGTGGTCCACACCCTTTCTACCGCGTATCCACGCGCGATGGACATCCGCGCACGGTGGGTATTATTATGT
>JACKZZ010008494.1_pt1 | contig 49766 bp, 51 predicted proteins | sample 8027871 | NCBI WGS metagenome assembly JACKZZ01 (sample SAMN15724774, study PRJNA655200) | protist metagenome | isolation source: fluorescence activated cell sorting (FACS) single amplified genomes of... | place: USA: West Boothbay Harbor, Gulf of Maine | collected 2000-07-19
TGCACTTCCGCTGGCGTCTCCAGCAGCCGTCCCCGCCACGCTAGCCGGCCGAACCATGGTTCCAGCTCCCGCAATGGCATCGAAGGAAAAAAGTGCCTTTATTCTCACACCACTTCTTCCAGCACCCTTTCTTCTAATCGGAAACAGCAGCAGAGTACAAAGCACTACTTGGACAACTTGCTCTCTCTGCATGCGGCATGACGACGAAAGCTTGCTGGTGCTCTTGCTCTTGCAAGAATCCGGAGGTCTTTACATAAAAAAGATTAACCCTACATCAATTACTTCATTATAACACACATCATGACTTCAGGCTCGCAAGTACCTATGTCGTCGGGCGGGACCGACATTAACGGTTGTCTGCCCGGTCGGTCCCGCAAGAACGCAAGGATGCGTGGTCCACCTCTCGGTAGGTCGTCAGAACGTTTTACGTGTGCACATGCACTTTTTTCCTTTACATAGCTAGCCACGTAGTCGCAGTACTTCAACCCCACATACCATCTACAATTCCCTCCGTAGGGCGCCTGCCCGGGCGTGGCTGCCAGTTCGCAGGTCTTCTCGTCCGCTAGCGCATCGCAAAAGAAAAAGCCTTTGTTGTCTTCCGTGCCGAAGTCCCGAAACGCGCAACTTGTACCATTCCAGTGGCATTTCCCAGTCTCGTATGGAACAAAGAAAAACTAAGCGTTTCATAACAGTTACACATTCGTTGAGTAGCTGACTGCCAAGCAAGACAGACTTGTTGTCTAATATCATGCCGGACAATGTAATCAATGCAGCTTGGGAGCTCAGTTTCATACATATCGTGTATTTTCCCTACTTATCATCTCAGAGATGATCTCTGCAGCACTATCCCGCAAGTATACTTGCCACTTCAAATGTGTAGCTGCATCTATTCACTTTTTTCCTATGACATAAGTCGGTCCTGGCCGCGTCGTTGCAGGTGTCGGCGTCCTTGTAGGTGGCTGCACACGTGGTGACAAGCCCGTCCTGCCCACACCGATGCTTCCACCACCGGTCTTGTTTCTCGTTGTCTATGGCGTCGCACATTGCCGCGTCGACCAATTCCACTTGATCGTAATCATCGACACTTTTCGTCCCCCTACGCAACCAGCAGGCGTCTGTTCTCCCCGGCCCAGTGAGACAGTACTCGTTGAGGGTCAGCAGCTCCTGCTTTGCAGCGTCACATGGGTCGGCCGCTCCAACTACGGCAGTGGGCGTATTTTTTCCCTTGTCATCGCAACAGTTCAGCGTTTCGTAAAATTTTTCTTCCAGGGGTTCACAGTCTGCATGCGGGTTCCTCTTGCTCTCGGTTTTTTTGTTCCTGCCCTCCTGCATTTTCTCCTGCATCTTGTTCTTTTTCAAAGCCAACACTTCCACCGCAGCGCACCCAGGGACAAGGCTAATATTCAGCAGGTTGTTGTACTGTTGCTGGTGCTCAAGCCACCAAGGGGCTGTGGATACTGCCGTGAGGGCGAACGCGTTGGTCTTCTTCTTCATGATCCGGTGCTAAGGTACGAATGGCATATGGCTGACACTGAGGCTGAAGTATCTTCTACTTGTCCTTTTTAAAAATTGATGCTTCGAATAAACGCGCAACCGACAAGGACCTCGACCTCCTGTTGCTCTTCTTTACGTTGGTTTACTACACGACTTAGCACTAGACGATGTTAATATTGCTGAAAGACTTCTTTAGCACCAAATTCATCCCGTGGTAGTCCTGATTGTGTCTTCAATCAAAGTATGGCATTCCTTCGCGTACACGCACCTACACGACGCCAAGCTGGTGGAACGTACGAGTAAGAGGCCTGAGTAGTTGTGACCACGACAGAACTGCAAATGATTTTGGCACGATGAAACTACGCGCGGACGATTTTTGAAGAGCAGCGAAAACGACACCGATTTTCGCACGAAAACTGACGGAGAGAACTTTCGGTTTAGACAGATGCCACCAAATACGAAGGGAACAACGATGTATAAATCTATCAAGTGTTGGGAGCTGCTGCAGGCTTCTTAATAAAGTAGCATCTATTTTTCGAAAGTAGCTCTAGCTGGCGAGTTACGACACTACATTTTCTTCAGAAGCAAAACGAACACGGCAAGGTCATCTTCAGAGAGAATCACAGCACTGACCTGCTGACTGTAATTCACACAATCAAATATCTGCGTCGGAGGTGCGAAACCGAAATGATCCGAAGAACTTGGTGGAGAAATCAAAATCGCGCAGCTCGAGGTTTCCCGAGCCGAGTGTCATACTTCTACATAGACCTGGGCAACGGCCGAGCAACATTGTGGAGGTCTGTCCGTCTGTGCATGCTGTGCCGCAAAAAAAGTTCAAAAAGAAACTGATATACTAGAATACGCACTTCTACGTTCGAATTGGATAAATTGTACATACAATCGTACATACACACAGAACTCTTCCGACAAGTCCGAGAAAAACCGTCTCCAAAATTCAAACAAAGCAAACGCCGCGTAAAATGATTCAGAAAAACACAGTTTTGTCCCCCCAGAGCCAGTTCAATTTGGAAGTATTCAACCTCGTGTCCGGACTACGTTCCAGCATCTGCAAAATTTCTTTGTTCAAATTCGTTCCCAGGTCCTTGCAACGGTAATCCTGCAAATTCGTCCAAGACTGCAATTGCTCTTGCGTCAGCCCAACGGCCTTCGCGGCCGCGCGAAAGTAGTGTTGGTAGGCGCCGGTCCCGGAAAAGGTGGGGACAAGGCAGACCTGTTTTGATAGATTTTCCTTTTTTGTGAATATTTATATCGCAGGAATCACAAGAATTAGAACCGGTTCCGAGACGAGGTGGAGGACCATCGTCATGCCACCTCGTCCTTGCTCCATAGGCATACAAATTCGCACCGCATTACAGCAGGCGTTTGTCATGTGCACGCCATTCTATCAAGAAAACATAAAGTTTGAGTTGGACCTTACCTCACTAGCCCGACTGCAGCTACCCAACTGCGTCAGCGGGGTCCCGGACAACAGCGGTGTCAGCAAACTTGGCCCGACCCCACAACTGCTGTTCCACTGCTGCATCGACGGGAAGCCGAAGTAGGTCCAGGGCTCCTCCAGCGTTTGGCATTCGTACCAATCGTCGGTACAGAACCTCGATCAACTGCAAATATGTCTAGGTCTGGGAGATTGCGAGACTTGTCATGCTAGTCCGGCATGACTCTGATTTCTGTATTGCGTGCCCTCGAAGAGTTTCTCTTGTCTGTCATGTTGGGAAACTAAGGGCAGGGCGTCCCTTTGTAAATCTTTGTTCTCTTGCCTGTCATGCAAAAACGCAGTTTCTCATGCGGAGCACGCAACTCTGAACCACGGAAAAGCTTGTCACTCCGTGGAGCGCATTACAATGTGCTCACTATTACCTTCCTTGCATCCGAGGTTTCCAGGAGACCCAGACATATTTGCAGTTGATAACCTCTTCCGGAACTTTTCCGGGATCCAGCTGGATTTGGCCGTGAATTTTCCGCACTGGTTCATGTGCCACTCGGTACACCGGGACCATTGCTGGCTTTTTGTGTTGTAGAACCAGTGAAACTCCTCCGGCATGATTGGGTTGTAATTTTTCTTCGTCAGCCACTTGAATTGAAACTTCATCAGGTCTATGCAGTGCAAATATGTCTGGGTCTGGAAAGTTGTAATGCTGGGTTGTGAACAGACAATACCCTGTAATGCAGCAGAGCATGAAGAAACACGTGCTCGGCTATACATGTACTCCTGTTGCGCTTTCCGCATAACAAGCTGCGTTTTCGCATGACAAGTAAAAGGGTCTCTTGTTGGACACGCGTCACAAGTTTTTTTGTCATGCCAGACAAGCATGACAACCTTGCATCCTTCCCGACCCAGACATTTTTGCAATCCATAAGGTCCGTCCAGTCGTCGTAAATGAGCTTCAGCGGCATCCAGTGCCCGTAGGTCCACCGTTTCTTGTAAAACTTGTCCAGCAGTTTCTTATCAAGTGCAAATATGTCTAGGTCTGGAACTTTGCTAGACTTGTCATGCAGGTTTTCCAGCATGACCCATATGATCTGTCATGGAGGACCTAGCATGATAGATTCCGTGAGATCACTATCATGCCTATCCTGCATGAGAAACTGCCTCTCAACTTGATCAAAAGTGGACAGCGTTTGGTAATCATGCAACTGCAACACAGATTTTTGCATGATTCAGATTTAGCATGACAAGTTCCAACCTTCCAGACCCAGACACTTTTGCAGTGCATATTTCTGGCACATGTTCTTGACCGACCGCGGCATCACCTCCATGGCGCCCGATTCCGCAGAACAGTCCAGGTAGAAGCTAGTCGCTCCGCCGGGACCACGTGCTTTCTTCGTGGTTCCGTTTACTATTTTCGCTGCTCTGGAAAAAAATCCTGCTGTTGTTCTTTCATCAGCAGAAGCACCTGAGAGGAGTCTGCTTCTTGTTCCCCGGCTGCTTGCGGGGGCAGGTGACGCTGCAGCTTCGACTTCAGCGCCCGCATGATGCTGCAACCTGAACAAGAACCCAGTACCGGCTGACGGAGCATTTCCAGATAGTTCTTGACCTAGGGCTTCTAGGTGCGACGTAGCGATTTTTCGTCTAATTCGCCTCGAGCCTCGGCTGGGCAAGAGAAGATCCTCATGGTGCGGTTCTCCAGGTAGTAGTTTCAGATTTATTCCCGTGTGATCGCCTCCTAGAAGTTGTTCGGTGGGTCCTCGTGTGAAGATACTTGTTCTTTCACTTCCACCTGCTTTCGCTCTTGATGAACACGCGGAAGGCGATGCGGTGGCGCTGAACAGCGCAAGCTGCTCCTCAAAGGCAGAAAAGAGAGTCCGGAGCGACATATTTTTGACTCGACTGTGCCGGTGGATGATTCTTTTGCCGACAGACTACCTCTTGCTTTTTCTGACCGATCAAGCCGTTGTGCTGCGGTTGTATATCAGAAGCAAGGTCGGAGAAACGACGAGCTGTATCTGTCAGTAGCGAGATCAAAAATTCTATGATGTATGTTGTCCTTGGACCAAGATTCCGGCCTGCATACGCAAGATGAAGTGCTTGAAACAAAAAGCACTACATTCAGCACGACCATGCGACCTCCTCCTACGAGTATTTTCTTGCGTACGTACTCATGCGGCTTTGTAGTTATCCTCTTTCGATTCTCTCACGACAATGGTCACGACAGCGATGAAGAAGGTGCGATCACGACGACAACAAGCCTTGTAAAAATGTAGCAGCTCTCACACAAAAAGCTAAACGTCTTCCCCTATGGTATAGAAAGCAGCGAGATGAGTGGAGGCAGTGTATCGTGATATACTTCTAAGTAGTGCGAACAACGACATCTACTCCTAAAAAGCCACCGGCGCCACCATTTCTTTTGAGGTTGACCACACCCGAATCGATGAGGAATTTCAATTTGTATGGGGGCAATACAACCTAACCAATTTATTCCAGAGCCATTTCTTTGCGAGCAATGCAACAGGTGCGGGGCGAAAAGAATCGAAATCCTTTCAAAGGAGTACATCATGTTCTTGCCATGTTCTTGTTGAAGCCAAGCGAATGAACAAAAAGCTATCAGCTCCGAGGACCTGCACTTGAGGAAGAAGAAGATCTGGCTGCGTTGAGGCGGTGAAAAATCTGCGTGACCTCCCGGCCGAACCGGGAGTCCTCGCTTATCGTCCCCCCCAGCTCTGTATCGCAAGAGAAAACTGTTTCACTGTGAACTTGTGATGCAGAAAATAGAGCGGAGAACTATTTGTCTTGCTACACCTGCAAGACATTCGATTTTCGAGCGTGTTTTCCCTTGGGAAACGCGCATGGCAAATTTTCTGTGTCATGTGTAACAAACTTGTGATGCGGTTCTTGCAAAATCATCACAGTGAAACAGTTTTTTCGTGGGATACTCCGTGTAGTCCGGGGACTGTAACACTAACGGCACGAAAAACTGCTGATACAGTTGTCGCATGTAGTCCCGCATGTCAAGTAACGCGTTCGGGTCCTATCAACTGTAAAAATGTCTGGGTCTGGAAGATTGCGAGATTTGTCATGCTTGTCTGGCATGACTCTTCAATCTGTCACGCACGTTACCCAAGAGCTCCATTTCTCTGTGATGCAGAAACGCAGTTTGTCATGCAGAATAGGCATAGCACCTAGAAGCTCAGAAACTTGTCATGCTGTGGCCTCATCATGAGACGCCACCCAGCATCACAAGTTTCCAGACCCAGACATTTTTGCATTTGATAGCTCCGTCGTGCACACGAAATAATTACCAAATGTAAAAATGTCTGGGTCTGGAAGAATGCAACTTGTCATGCTAAATCTGAAGCATGCAAAAATCTGTGTTGCATGATTACCAAAAGTCGTCCAGTTTTGACCAAGTCGTGAGGCAGTTTCTCATGCAGGATAGGCATGAGAGAGATCGTACAGAATCTGTCATGCTAGATCCTGCATTCCAGACCTCATGGGTCATGGAAAAGCTGCATGACAAATCGCGCATTCTTCCAGACCCAGACATTTTTACATCTGATAATAATACCCGCTGGGAATCTCCAGACAATGCAGCTTGTACTTCGGGTATGCAAGAAAAAAACTATGTAAGTAGAAGTGTAAATCTGTAATGCAAATAAAGTTACACCTGTCATGCTGCTGGCCAGCCATCAACTTCTGTTTATTTCGTATGTGTTTTCCTTTTCACGTACAGGCTGCGCATGACAGGTTTTCTCTGTAGTCACGTAGTGCAAAAAATTTGTCATGCTGTCACTCCAAGACACCTACACACACACACAGTTTTTTTCTTGGATATCGGGGTTGTGTAGGAGTTGAACTGCTGGATATTCCGACTACTCGTCGCCGACGGTTGCACCGCTGGTGGTACTAGTCCTGGTATCCAGTGCAAAAGTATCGCACTCGTACTAATTGCAATTATGCATTACAAATCTTTTTCTTGAGGCGAATCCGCATTACAAATTTCATTTGTATATGCTAAGTCAATTTGTCATGCGATTTATCCTAGTACGATGCTTTTGCAATTCATACCTGGCTTATTGTGTTGATGATGTGCCACACCGGAACCGGTTGTCGTTTTGGACAACGCAGACCGATTTTTCGGGTCTTGAATCTGTATCTTCTCCGTGATTTGCTGCGATAACGACTTCATGGTCGCGAGCAGTCCGTAGATCAGCTTCGTTTCGGAGTCGGTCTGCAGGAAGTCTTGGCGGTACACGCACTTCTGCCCGCGGTAAAACACATAGAAGGAATAAACTAACATGGTTTTTCTTTTTCTTTGATTACTTTTTAGTCGAGTGTTTATGATCTAGTATGTTAAAATTATCTATGAGAAGCGATTGGATTTCCTTGTGAATGAGCCGGTGCGAATCTTGGAACATCGAAACAGAAGTGATGCAAACAGAAATTTTCGATTTTCGTCTGCCGTGCCACGAGCACGACGAGACCGAGAGCGCTTAGAGGGCAATAAAACACCAAGACCTTCAGCAAGAACACGATGCAAAAATGGCGCGCAGGCCTCCGTGGACGATTCTCGATTCCTGTTCCTCCAGCATCGTTTGCGAAAGCGAATCAGAATGGGGCGCTTTTACTTTTTGGCGAGCTGCTGTTAAAATTTGTTCGTGAATAAACATCAACATGATGGAAACACTGAAAAATGGGGTAGTACTATATTACTTACCATTAGAGCCGACTAAATGATGTCTTGTCGTGAAAGAAAGGGGATCTCGCCCGAGGCCGAGGCCGAGGCTATAATCAGAGCGAATAAAATAAAGAAGACCGTGCCTATAAAACAGCAACGAAATACTGCAACTTCTTGCTCTTCTTCTTTCAAACGTGCTTCATATCTCCGGTAGATACGGAAAAAAAGGATAGGCTATTTTTGGGGGGACCGAAAGGAAAAGCTGTTGGGGGATTAGATTTTCCGCATCGAGTTTGGCAAAACATTTGCGACGCCACGTGTGAAAGAACAGGCATGCAGCTAAAGTCATGATTGATAAAAATACTGTGTGTGTGGCTTTCTTTTCCAGTGAAAACAAGGCTGTAAAGTAGACCCGCTCGTCCGTCAACCGAGTGTCCCGGCTAGGTGGAAAGTCTTGATCTACGTGACTCCGTCTTGCCAATACATAGAGGACGGAGCAGCTCTTTCATTGCTCCGTCTACTTGTCATCGGGAATTCCACATTTCATGAGGCCCGGGCATGTCCACGACTCCACCTGCACCTCACCACCACTTGAGTGAGGAATCTCAATGTTTGATACATTATCCAGGAGACTGAACGGAGTCCAGATTGATACATCCTCAGCTTTCTTCCATTGGACGCGTATCAGGTCGCAGTCGTTGCCAGAGAAAAACAGCTCAGAAGACGGCCACGGCTCCACAGAGTAATCGTCTGCGGTATGTTGCTTTTTCCCTTTACTAGTGTAGGCGTCGCAACTCATCTCAAATGAGGCTTTCTTCCCGGTGACTTCTCGCATCTCGCCTCGGGTTTTCCAGTCGAAGAGGTCTTTTTTCCAGAAAAAAAAAGAGGCTTCATCTTCTCTTTCTGCTTTCTTCAGGAACATCACATTGGCCTTCGTCGCCTGATAGTCGCTGAATTTCGCCGAATCGATAGCACGAGCATCACCAGCATCCTTGGACAAACCAAGTTTTTTGATGGTTTCATCGTCATCGAATTTCTTGTAGCGGAACTTCATCGTGCCGTGGCCTCTGCACCGACCGATGTAGGATGTAGTGTCTTTGTTGAGCTGATTTGTATGTCTTTGACATGAAGCAAAATCGCTGTTTATGTTTTTCTCCTTTTCGACATTGATCGCTGGCATGGCGAATCCTTCGGTGTAGCTATTCGTGACGGAGAAATCAGACGTGCAGTTGCCGTCCGGTTTGTCGTAGAAACGTCCGTCGACGGCACTGCAATCGCCTCGGTAAACGCGCATGATTTTCTCTGGCCCCATATCCTGAGTGAAAATGCACCCACCCCAAGGCCGAGATAGAAGTCTGCTAGACAAATCCAGAAGCAGGACGAATTCCTTCATATCACGAGCGAAGCACGCTCTTTCTGGGGCACCTGCGCATGAGACCGTCATCTCTACGCATGCGCACCTGGGCAACCTGCACCAGATTTCCATGACAATTCCAAAGTGAGTGCGTTTTCACACGGGATATTGGACACCTTCGCTCGAAACCGCCAGGGTCGTCACCGACCCTGGGTCTTGGGGGGGCAAAGGAACCTCCTCCGCCCCCGCCTTCTCCGCGCGCAGGGGCAGGCGCGGTTCCTTGTTCCTGTTCCCCACATCCGGCACCACCGCCGCAGCTGTTACCGTTCTAATATGCGAGTGCACAAGTCCCTCCCCCCTCGTTTGTATATTGGCATGTCTAGCATCACAAACAGCCTGCAGAGTTGTGAGGCTTTTCTTTGTGCGACAAACCTAGTAGGCCAGGACAGCAGTGCAGTTTGAGCTTAATACCGTAAGCGTCATGAAAACACGGCCAAAGCTACTTAGTGTTAGTGCCCAGGTAGGAATGGATTAGGAATACGATTCGGAATTCTGCATAACAAGAAACGAGAGACAGGGACGTCGCCGACTCGTGCATTTTCATAGTGACGCAAAGCGTTCCGAGCCCAGCGGGACAAAATAGCGTTGCTGGGCAAACGACCCGGAGCTTCCGAGGTCATCTTCCTGCTGTTGATGCCCAGAGTCATGATCTTCATCTCCAGGTGTTGCAGCAGTGCCATTGTACCGGCCCGCCGTGTCGAAGATGAGAGCGTTGTTGGTTTTTCCAAGCTCTTGTTCATAATTGTTCCCCGCTTTAGCATTTTGCTCCTGCTGTTGTTCGATCGCGGAGGAGTACAAGGGTGTTTTCACGACGTCACCGTCAACATCATCAGCAGGAATTTTCATCTTCACGACGGTTGTTTTCTTGTGATTTTTCTTGGTCACCAGCACCTCCACCGCGTCCGTTCCCAAAAATAATTCATGTTCGCAAAGATAGCAGAGCAGCGCAGTGACAGCGGAGGTCTTCGTGCGCGGACGAGGGACTGCTGAAGAGCAAGCGCTCGTGCTGGTGGGTTTCAGCTTCATGCTCATCTTCGTAGTTCTTGTTTCCTAATTATTTTATAAAAAAGTTAAATTTTTTGTGTGTCTTCTACTGTGTTGCTTCTGATCGCTTTCTACTGCTCGTGCTAGGAAACAAGGGAAGAACGACAGGGGTTCTAGTGTCGAGGAATGGATCAAATGATATAAAATCAAAATGAAAATGAAAGAACTGCTGGTACTCTTGACCACCACGTGGTCTACTGTGCTCGTTCACTGGACTGGGAAATTGAAATGGTTATAGGTACTATATGGACACAAAGATGAATCCAATGCATGTGCATCCAGTTCCAGGAGGTTCAACAATAATATTACACGACAACAAATTCATTCTTGTAGCTTCTTGTCCGCCACGATAAAAATGGATGAACGAAAGCCGTGGACGAGACCGAGCAGGACACGCATAACGCAAGTGGACGAAACCGACAGAGGGACGAATTCACGAAATAAGAACGACTGTGGACGAGGACGACACTGCACCAATACATCATTCTGAAACGACGAGCACGAGAGAACCTAAAAAACACATAAATATAAATTAGTGGGGAACATTATCGTTACACACGAAGAAATCGTCGTACTACCATTGTACTTTCTTGGCTACTTCTGCTTCGCGTTCTTGCGAGGACTACCTTTTGGCGGTCTTTTTGTTTTTCTGACAAGATTCTACAAGAAATCCACAGACCGACCTGTGGTCTTCAAACAGCAGGCACCTCTACCTGCGACACAAAACCATATTAATTTATTACCTCCTCGTCAGCACGATCTTCGAAAACAGCAGGAGCAAAAATTTATTTGCTATCATACATGAAGTAGAACCTCCTCATCTACCAATCTACAGCCGATGCTTCCCTAGCACTCCATGTTTCCTGTCCCCCGGGTTGATGTATTTCAATATCCCGTGCAAAAGTATCGCACTCGACGTAGTCATTGCATTTATGCATTACAAATCCCTTTCTTAAGCTGAAACCGCATGACAAAGTCCATTTGTAATGCTGAGCTAATTTGTATTGCAAAACTACGAGTGCGATACTTTATTTGCGATTCATATTCAAGCCCAAGAAGCGAAACACGTCCGCCTCGGTCTCGAATTTCTTCTTGTTCAATTTCTTATGAAATGCAAAAGTGTCTGGGTCTGGAAACTTGTAATGCCAAAAGCGAATGATAGACGCGCCGCAATACGCAGCTATGCATGACAAATTTTGTGGCTGCCATGTCTTACGTATTCCGCATCGCAAACTGCCTTTTCGCATGACAGTTAAGAGGGCTCTTTCGTGCCTATGCAACACAGATTCTCGAGTCATGCCAGACAAGCATGACAACCTTGCATTCTTCCAGACGCAGACATTTTTGCATTTGATATTTCTTCGAAATGTCCAGCTCGGAAACAAATTGGTTCGAATACTGATTCGCGGGACTCTTCTTGTTCAGCGCAGCTTGACTCGCGCCGCTCTCCTTCTTCACGTAGCGGAAACCGTGTTCCGACAAACTGTAGCCGCAGTTTAGCGCGTGGTTCCTCAGATCGATGTTGAACAGCGCATTGCCCGTGAAATGGACCAGTGTGAAGGGGTAAATCTCCGAAGGAACGAACAGAATGTCCAATCTCCGGTGCTTGTTCAGCTTGTCATTATCGTGAAGGAAAAGTTTCGCCAAACCCATCCATTTCAGCGACCAATTGCTGGAACTTGTAGAGGAATCCGAATTAACCTTTTGTATTGCAGCTCCGTGTAGTCTGCTGGAAGGGGAGAAAGTGAGGCTCGGGGTCGTCGACGTCGAGGGTTTATTATTTAAAGAGGAAGAGGATGAAGTTGACGAGCGACCGGCTTTTATTATACTACCCTTGTTATTGTTTTTCCCCGCCGGTGAATACGAGCTACTTCCGTAGTTGTCCAATTCCACCGACGAAGCCAAAGTTTCCGTTAAATACCCGGTTTCTGCCAACAAGGCTAAAAATCTCTGGAAAACCTTCTTCGGCTCGAGTTCGAGAGTATTTTTGTGGTTTTTCATAGTCAAAACTAGATCGATATCGCCGTTCTTCTTCTCCCCCCGCCGGAAGGAACCGGTCACTTCGCAGGAAAATTGGAGATCATGATGAACATTTTGGCTACTTTTACTGTTAGTGCTGGTATGATCCTTCTTCAACACGGCACTCAATTTCTCCACTTGTTTTTTCAGAAACACAACGTGCTGCTCGGTCTCTTGTCGTGGGATGTCTGCGTTGATATCGTCGTAGTACTCCACGCCGATTTTCTCCGTCCGGGTTAAAACGCTGTCGGGCAATTTCAGCAGGTCGGCCAGACTTCTTACCTTGTAACTGTTCACAAGCTGCTGCGCCCGGACGCCGCCGACTCCGTGGATCTTCTGTAGCTGTTGGAGAATCTGCGACTCCTTGGACTCTTTGATCTTTTTCACTTCTGGCAGGTCCAGATCCTGGCTGTTTATTTTCTGACTGCTTCCCGCTCCTGCGCTACTACTATTTCCTTGCTGGCTGTTCGCTTGTTTAATACTATTGCTGTCCACGCTGTCACTGCGCTTTCGTTTGTTTGTCGTACTACCTGCAGGGGATAAAGAGGTAGAAGCACTGGTAGCCTTTGATGATGCGGCGGAGAAATTTTTTATAATCGTCGCCATCCGCTGGCGGATCGAACCGGTTTTGCTCAACCCCGGAACATTGTCGAGATCCTTTTCCGTCTTGATCGCGCCGACCGCGTTGGAATCTTTATGCTTCGCAAAAGTATCGCGGCACTCGTATAAATGCATTACAAATTTTCTCAGCATCAGCATGAGAAATAAAATTTGTGATGCGAAATTACCTTAAGAACAGGATTTGTAATGCATGATTGCAACACAAGTACGATACTTTTCTTTGCCGAGGATAATCTTTCAGGGACTGCAAGACCTTGTTGTAGGCCCGGACACGAAAGGTGTCATTGCGTATCAAAAAGAAAAATCCTCCCACCCCATATCGAAATGGAAATCTGTGATGCGGGATTTGTGTACACAAATCGGCCTTGTATTGCAGGAAGGCATCGCGGCCAGATCCATACCCGGCTATGCGGGGGCGTATCGGCCTAGTTGCTCAGCATGGCAAACGGCCCCCCTTTAGGCCCAACAGCATGACAAATCGCTTCCATAATGGGGCGGAAGCTTCTGCCCTTGTCTTCTTGCAAGACAGATGTGATTTGTGACCTCAAATCAGCAGCACAAATTTTTGGAAACATACCTTTTCAATATGGGGAGGGGGGATTTTTCCTTACGATATTGCGCGTCTTGTGGTCGTTCGCGAGAAGCTGGAGTTGCCGGATCAGTTCCGGCTTGCAGTCGGACATTTTTGATTTTATTGGAGTGATACGATTAGGTAATACCAGGAGCGCGGCTAGGGTGGAATAGAGTAAAAAGATATAAGATTGATATTATAGGAAAGTAGGGGGAGAATTCCGATGTGATGTCAAAGACTGGGAAACAGGAGGGGAAAAACCACCAATCACGACTGGATTTATTTGTGTGATCGTGAAAGTCAAGGTGATATTCTTCGAAAATGATATAGAGGCAATAGCGACTGTGGTCAGAGGGACGCAGTTTTAGGTTTACGCTTTCATCATAATACCGGATTATGCTTCTACTAAGCTCCTACTTTCAACATAGTACTTGTATGGGCGATTGTGATCATCTACACAGGAAGACAGTAAGTGAGCGATTCCGATTGTCTACCTTCACCGATACAGATATTGAAATCAAAGTTTTCCGCAGCAAAACCGACCCTGCCGACGTCGACTAGTTTGCACAAAAAAAAACACACCGAAAAGTATGTAGCAATAGTAAAATGACACCGAGAGCCTGAGTCTGACCGAAGGAAGAGCAATGGTTCCAGAAGCATCTTCGATGACATTTTTATAAAACCGAAACAAACCCCCGGAAGTAAAGCGTATCAATCTATCCGGTGGATTTGACCATCTCCTCGCACGATCACGGTCGAAGATGCACAAAAGAACAGAACCGCAAAGCACTAGTGCCAGGAAGTGCCATGGCCGACCCGGCGGCATTTGGATTTTTATTTGAAGCAAGGAAGCTGAATTCTCGAAACGGAAACCGCATCCGAGTCAATTATTAAGACTAACTGATTTTCGACATAAATCTTTATTCCTCCACCTGCAGGGCAGCCAGCACTTCCGCGATTTTCGCGAAACACTCCTCGTCCGGTTCCGGATACAACGGCCCAGCCGAGTTGTCTTCCGTCAATCCCAATGCCTCCGGGATGAACACCAGCGCCATTCGGTCGTCCACATCCCCTCGGTTGACGAATTTCTTTTTCTCTATCGACGGTAGCTCGACCATATCAAATGCAAATATGTCTGGGTCTGGGAGATTCCGGGATTTGTCATGCTAGTCCGGCATGACTCTGAACTCTGTATTGCGTGGCCGCGAATGGTCCCGCTCCCTGTCATGCAAAAACTCAGTTTCTCATGCGGAATACGCAACTCAGAACAACCATGAAAAAAACCTGTCATGCTTGGCAGCGCATTGCAGTGAGCTCACTATTCCGTTCCTTGCATCACAAGTTTCCAGACCCAGACATTTTTGCATTTGATAGACCAGCGATGGGTGTGGGAGCTTCTTGTAGGCGCCGATGAGACGGGTGAGGAATTCTTTACCTTTTGTTTGTTGATACGAAATTTGCATTCGCTTTGGTACCATGCTGAGCTCCGGGTAAGGGCTATCATCATGTTCGAATCTGCATGACAAAGTATAGATAGCCCTAATTGTACCGCTTATCGCGTCTCGTTTCTGCAGTGTCTGGCCCTCTTCCAGTGTCCTCTCGTCCGTGCCCTCGAGGTTGGAGATGAATTTCCATGCCCGGACCGCGAAAGCTCGTCTTTGCACTACTGCAATGTCCTGCTCGACACTGGTGATACCTAGTTTTGTGGTTGCGCAACACAGATGAGCCGTGTAATTCTGATACAGTACTTCACTTGTTGTGTCAATTATGCGAGGACTCTCAAAGTAAAGGCAAAAGTCGTTTTTGTTTTACCAAACCACTACAACCAGCTAATCTTTCATGTCTCATTTTATACTTTTCCCCAACGTCACCAGATCCTGTCCCATGGCGGTGTTCGATTTTCTCAAGAAATCGATCTCGTCCCATATCGGATCTGGTTGGGACCCGTAGAAATCGAAGAGAAGTTTCAAAATTCCGGTTTTTTCCTCGGTCGACAACGGAAACTTCTCACTTGTAAACGCCTCGTGCTCGCGAAGGGAGATGGTGAGTTTCAGGAGAGAGTCCGCCGCACCGGAATGCACGAGAAACTCCCGGAATTCCTTGTCTTTTCGCCGGGCTTTTTCTTCCTTCAGAGTTTTGTCAAGGGAGGAGGAAGAAGCCTGCTCCAGGCCCTGCAGCACGTGGAGGTCCATTTTTCTTTTCGAATAGTTATGCCTTGTTTCTGTACTTACAGTAGTAACAGTGCTCACAGGATCAGCAGTTGCGACCACCTCTGCAATCGAGAAGCTTCTAGAGTTTCACCTATTTTATCAGCGACTAACGGGAACTCCACCATTCGAAGTTACGGCAAGAATACTAGTTACATGGCTTCGACATGATCCTCTCTTATTTTCTATCACGACGACGCAGGCAGGGCACGTGCATATCCTTCTCTCTCGACGTCACAAAAAACCCACGTCTGCTTCCCTCAGTCGCTCTGTGTCACACTGGACTGCCGAATGCAACTCTACGAATGACGAAGGTCGTAAAAAAAGCCAACACCAGAAGCGAAATCTTCAGAGGGGCACATGAAACATGAACGTGCCGGGCACCAAAAAAGCACCACTTTACTATTTGAGCAAACCGGAAGAGGAACACGAGCTAGAGACGTTGGGATTGCTGCGTCTGTCCGTACAAGAAGTGTTTTTCATCTTCGTGCACTTTTATCAATGCGGTTGTAGGCAGTGCCGCGTGCACTTCGCCGGTGGCATACTACACTTCTCTTCAACATATCCGCTTAAAAAATGCTCCAGTGCAAAAGATTTCTTGCACATTGGGTTCTTTTGCTGTTGATGGTCGGTACAGAAAACATTCTACCTGCTTTCAATACACTTGACTTGGAGTGCAAATTTGAATTTCTCTTTCTGTATTTGTGGGCCTCGAAATAAATTAAAACAGACCAACAAGTAAGCAAAGTTAATTTTGATGCGTCAGGTCGTTTTATCCTACTCACATCAAGTATTAGATTTCGAATACGAGGATATGAAGCTACAACGCAGGAATCCCATAATCTTGGTCTTACGACAGCCCCGTGGCCGGCGAAGCGCCTCCTGCAGCTACACCCGTCGTAGTACCTGCCGCTGGACTTGCTCCCGCTGTTGGTGCGGCGGCCGCGGAAGCTGCTGCGCTGGTTGGGGACACACTGTTGGCGGCCAGGCCATTCTGCCCTGCGGCGTTCTTTGCGTCCATGTGGTCTTGCGTGGAGGCCATGGACGATTCGGCGAGAAAGGGGTCGGACGCGAGCTTTTTCTTCAGCGTTTCGGCGTTCATGACACCCTCCGGATGACAGCTGTACCACATTAGGCTGAAAAGCGTGCCCACGGCGATAGAGACGACCTGAGATTTTATATGATGTTTTTTCTTTTGTTTTCGATTTGAATAATGTCAGATATTGCAGATTGCTCTGTTTGCGATGCACAGAGACAGACAGCTACAGCGATTCGCGCTTTCCATTTTCAATCTATCAGTTTTATGCATGACCACAAACATCTTCACTATATTAATACCGTTAAGAAAGCGAACGCCCCTGCTTTCCCAAGGAGGTCATCCCAAATTCCTGACCGGTTTGTGCTGCTGCCGTTGAACGGCCGGTTCTCCTCGGCGGGCCGGACCATAGTGCGAAGTGTTCAGAAGTTTAGTAAAACAGGATGTTGGGGTATACTTACTTTTAAAAACAATTAGAGTGTGTTCTTGGGGGCAACATCAAATATTAAGGTGAAAAAACGGAACATCTACTTCACCTGAAGACTTAGTAGGAACAAGTGAGCGAGTATTGTTTCTATTCGTTTCGAGCACGACGGCTAAAGACGACGACTAGCACTACTCATGTTGCACGAAGAGCGACAGTGACTGTGACCGACGAGAGGTGAGAAAAATCACGAACGACTTGCGTTTCTTGTGTCCCCGCGAGACGATGTACGAATTCGGACGACCGATCTTCAAATGAGCTTTTTACGTCGCGCGACCTATCCAAAGTACGCAAGTAGCCAGCGACCGAGACTTTGTTTAATATTGCGATTCCGATTGTAATACGCATGTTTTGGCAAACCGAGGCAATTCACGAATCTGATGCACGACCATAACAACCGAATTCAATATCTTTTTTGGCAAAATCGCATGTTCCATGAAAACGACAGACAACATTCCGATTCAATTACAAAGTGGTGCAGGCTGCAGCTACAAACAAGTAATCGTAGGCACCGTGGGTGCTAGCAGGAACATGAGGCACTTGCAACTTCCAGTCTACAACGAGGCAACGTTCGCTTCCTGAAAAGCAAAAGCAAGGGCGAATTGCTTCAGATATTGTCGCTTTTCGTTCTTCGACGTCTTCCGCACAAAGCGGAGAGATGATCTTCGGAAAAACATTTTCATGTCCGTGTGTCGCGTTGGTCGTGGGATTTAACATTTCAATTGTCGCTAGTGATTTCAAGATATCGACGCATTATGTGGTGTGGGACGTGGTGCGTGTGTGCAGCTCCAGCTTTTGAGCTTCAAGCTCGGCTTCGAAACCGATTGCGATTACAACCGAGCACCGCACTTTAATACTATTCCGGGAAATAGTAATTCACCTTCCAGCTGTCCTCATCGGCACTCTCCGTTCCTGGTCCTTGTTGTTCCTGCACTGGTTTATTCCTCAACTCCAACATCAACTTCAGTGCTTTTTCCGCCGTCGTAAAGTGCAATATCGCGTAAGCGGCCTTCGTACTTGTCGTGCGGTAGTACTGAGTGTCCTGGATATCTTTCTTGTTCTTCTCCTTCAGCTTTTGGAAGGACTCTTTGAACTCTTTGTTCTTCTTCGTACTTAGCTGCAGAGCGGTTTGCTTCACCTCTTCCTTTTTCTTTGGCACACCTGCTGCACTAGCACTGGCCGCTGCTGAAGAAGAAGCGGCAGAAGAAACAGATGCTCCGGTAGCTCCTGTTTGTTGTTCCGATATCCTCGGGGAACGGAGAAGATTATTGTCTGTTCTAATCTTCGAGGAGGTTGCGGAGCTGCTCGTTGTGGTGGAAGTCGAGGAGTGTTTTTGCATATTAGCACCACCGTCGTTAATATCTCTTATCCCTCCTTCAGCTGGCTTCAGAACCATGGTTGGCGAGGCGGCGTTAGCCGCGCCGTTGGTTTCATCATACACCCCTCCATCCTCCATAGCACAACTTGGATCCCACTCCCTATACCCGCGCTCATGCATCCGGTTCCTTCTCCTCCGCGCCCTTTTTGACAAGGCCGCGTCTGGGAGTAAATGGAATTCCTCCTCTGTCATGTGGTTTGCGAGCTTGATTGGTGGCGGATTGTCCTTGTCGAAGGTGTTGTTCTTTCTGTTGTTTCTATCTCGGTTATTGGAAAACTCCTTTGGCTGCTCTGGCTCGACGTAGCGTTTGATGCCGAGCTCCAAGAAATCTGCGTCGGCGGCTTCCGCGCGGCACACGGGGCAGACGGGGTTTGGGACAGAAGACCAGTACTCGGAAACGCAGTCGCGGTGCATCTGTAGTGTAGTAGTAGAGCGGTTTCTGATTATAATCGAGAGAATCATTTGTAGTGCACAGCAAAAGAGCATCGGAAATCATACTTGTCGTCCTCGTGCATGTCGTGCCCACGACGTTCAATGATCAAAATTGTGTAGTATTGCTATGACTTTAACTTTATCAGTACCGCATGAAAGCACACACTCGGCCGAAAGAGCAGATTCACCCCTTTTCCACCACTCGCCGCCATTTCCTCCTCATCGTGCAAGGGAAGTAGACAGACCGGGCAATCCCCTCGTAGTTCTTCGTTCATGGACGTCAGTAAGTCCACTGCTAAGGGGACGCCATCCAAGAAGGAGTCCGTCTCGGTGGACAGGCGGTGGAGGAGAACCTTCACGTCTTCCTCATCCATATTCACCGACTTCACGACTTTCCAATGCGAAGGTTGAGTTTGTCGTGCAGAATTCGCATTCGATGGCGAAGGATTCTTGGACGAAGATGAGGAGGAAGTAGATTTTGTTTTCCTTGGAGGTTGTACCGCAGCTGGCGCAGGCTTTATCTCACAACTATACTCCACCGTGCACTGGAGAAACTCCAATCTCGTATCCCCCCCGACATTAGGAGAAACGTCTATCCTTGCCTTCGTAATCTTCTTCCCCGGCTGAGTAGAGTTTGCATCGTGTTCGACTGTCGTCAGATTCCGGTCGGGATACATAGAAAGCAAAATGTCGATCTGCTCCTCGAAAGGAAGGGAAAGATCGTCGTCGGCCGGGTCGAGCATGTTGTTGTTTCTGATGCGGGATGAGCAGCTTCAATAGTTGTTGTATCTTAAGTATCTTCATACAAAATAATTCTCGCGACTACATCACTGTTGTATGTAGTTCATCTCGTCGTGATTCATTATGTGCAGCTAGACCTAATTGCACTTGCTACACTGCTTCGATACTACAATGTAACACAAACCACCAAGCAGTACACCTGCAACTGCACACAGACACATTACTGAATAGAGCAGCATATTGTCCTTGGCCGATACAATCATACCACTTTAACCGCCTTCGCATCAATGTTCCCTGGTTGTGGTTTGCAAAATGAATATTGATGGAAAATGTTGAATTGCAACTATAGCGAAAGTTTGCAAGAGAGTCAGGAGGGAAAAACGAACTGCATCTGCATGATGATCAGGCTACTCATTTGCTATCAACTTGTTCTTTCTGGATCGCGTGCAAGGAATAGAGTTTTTTACCTTTGATTTCATAGGGCCAATTTGAAAAAATCTCTTCTATCTTCTTTGCTGGAACTGGCAGCGAAGAGGATGCGTTGATCATTTTTGCAGCCTGCGGTTTTCTCATGGCTAAGAAGAGAACAGCAGCTACTTCTCATCATGGAAGAAAGAAAAACAATAACCATGCAACGGCAGGATGCGAATGTACGTGTGATATACTCATAGTCGTACCTAATGCGGTCGCTGAAGAAAAAACTACGTCGCCGTTGCGAAACGCATGATCGTACAAAAGTAGTCGCTAGTAAGTATTCCATTCCTCATTCTCAAAACGATAGCAAATTCGGAACAAACATGAGAAGCAAGGACGGTAGACATTTGTTTATTGCTTGTAAATTTTTCTCAACTCCTTGCTCATTCCGAAAGCCCAGCGGAATTTTTCCATCGCCTCCCGGTTTTTTCCTTCTTCCGCCAACACTTCCGCTTCTTGATACAAAGCGAACGCCTCTTTGTCCTCTTCCGCCGTCAACAGCGGGTGTTTCCGGCGAAACACCAGGTCGGTTCGGATGATGTACTTGCTCCGACTCGGCAGCCCCTCGTGCATCAATCGGTGGTAAAAGATTAAAACCCGGCCCGCCTTCGGAATTACCGTGTCCGCTACGTGTTTTCGGTTCCCGATAATCCGGTTGTCATCTTCATTTTTTTCCAACGCTTCCCAAATCTGCTCGTCGCGGTAAATGTTCGTTCCGCCGGAATTGTTCAGGAGGTGGTCGGATGCGAGGATGTCGGATTCGGATACAGCTGGACGCGGGTCGTTCTTTTGGTCGTGTCCTTTCGTTGCGTTTCTGCTTCTTTTCGTGGTTCTTTCTCTTTCACTTTCATGTACATGATCTGCATGGAAAGAAGTTCTTCTTGCTTCGCTCGCTTTTCTACTTCTCACGCTTCTACCGCTGGCGTCTTCTGCTTCGTCAGACTCCTCCTCCCCATCGGTGGTCGTCGTGCGACTTCTCGTTTCCGGAGTGCCGCACGAGCCTGGTTGTAGTTCTGGCACCTCGTCTTCATCTACTACTTCTTGCTCTTCCGTCGTCCCTGCACTATGGCTATCGAAGTCATTCAAATAAACCAACACCGTGTACAGTGTCCTGGTATTAAAGTCAAACATGGTCGTGCCGTCCGTGTGGGGGGAGAAGTGTCCGCCGTTCTTATACCTCGCGAAGAGCCAGGTTGGGTTGATCGAGTCTAAGAGCCATTCGCCCTGAAGATCCAACTCGTAATCGTCGGCAGTTTCGTCGAGGAAGGGCTTGTAGTGAGGGACACGACAAGCAGGACCACAAGCACCACGGGCGCCTTTCTGGTGGTCTTCAACTTCATCTCCACTTTCGCTGGACACATAATTCGTCGGGTCCGTTATCCGGTCGAACAGAATTTGTGATAGGGAAGAAGGTTTTTCGGGTTTTCTTGCACGACTGGCTGAAGCTGAAGCTGGCCCATCACACACTTGACGTTCGGCGTCAGTAGACCTTACTTCTCCTGTAGTAGTTCCCGGAGCGCCGTCGTGTGTAGATCTACTACTGCGACTTGCTTCACAAGCACCATCATCGTCTTCACAAGAGCGAACAGTTCTCACCTCGATGGTATCAGCCCTTCGAAACGCCGTTCCATTTTTTTCTTCCCTGTTCCACGAAGAAAACCCGCCTTCAGCCACTGGAATGTCCTTCTCGCAGACCTTTATCAGGTAGTCGCACTCTTCTTTAGTAAAAACGTTATCCAGAACCACCCCATCCAGGTTTTCGTTTAACGGCCGGATCTGGATTTTGGGTCTCGTATCTCTCTCTTCGTCTTCTCTTTGGCCGCGGCCCGCATGACAGGTTTCGTCTTCTCTTTCCCCGCCCGCATGCCAGGTTTCGTCTCGATGAGAGCTAGTAAACTTCGTCAAATCGAAGTAGTCGACCGCCTTCACGACTTTCTTGTCGATCACCCGGGAGAATTGGGCAGCAGACATGTTTTATTTTTTACGTGCTCTTACTTGCTTCGTGCTGGTTTCTTGCTGACTCAAAGTTCAGTTTCTAGTACAACTAGTTCTTTCGTGTGGCGACTGAAAATACATCGAACTGATAGTACCATAGATCAACCCTATCAACACATCCACAACCGCCCTGGGAGAAACGAAGAAGCAGGCTGCTATGAAATTTATGTCAAATCACAAAATGACACCACATGATAGTAACCAAGGGCCAGCATGCGGGCCAACAGATTGGATCTGCGCATTCACTTTTTCATTTCATTTGATTTTGGTAGCCCTGGGATACTTTATTAAGTCTCGTGGGCGGAAGTGCCTCCTCAGCATCTGCCATCACGATGATCCTGCTGTGTGGATCTACAGCGGTGGTCACACCGGCACCAGGACCGGCAGTGTATTTGCCTAGGGGAACGAGATTCAGATCTTCATCTCTTTTACCACATGCTCATGTCTCCACACAGAGCACGTCGACGAACAGGATCATTCTGCACCTGCTGCGGGACGGAACTAGGTATGTGTATTACCATTTTCACCTCCATGCCCGGCACTTATAATTGTGTGAAGCCGGAACAACTTGGGATAATTAACACATATGCCTCTTTCTTTAGAGCCCAATTTTTATACCAGTTGCGTACAATCTTAATCCGATCATCATTTTATTCTGATACAACTGTGAAATCAAAATAGCTTTTGCGTTTCGCAATTTTGTGATACCATTTTCAAAATAACCCGATAAATAGATGAGAAAGCAATAGACTTTCATAAATTTGTTTCTTGTCGAAAAGTGCCCGAGTAGAAAAACAGGCATACACATACTAGTAAAGAAGTCGATGTTATACTTGAGACACGAAAGAAGTAAAGAAAGACTACACTGATGAAGAAGAAAAGGTGAGAAAAATTTAACATGTCGTTTTAGTCATGCTTTTTGTTTTTGCCAACACTTCTTATGAGTTTTTTGGATTGATGTCATACATTTCGATAAACAACAATACTGTTGAGAAGAAAAGTCACTTAAATATGGAAAAAAAGTAGAGATGCTGCAGAAACAGCAGTACTAGTCGCGGTCTCGTATCGTGATATTATGCTTGTACCAATGTGGCACTCGGCATTCATTTAAGTACGTGTCGATGACTTCACTGCTGCGCAGGGATTACGCCAGTGTGTTCCCTCCGCTAGCAGTCTCGTTGATATTTCCTATTCAAACAAATTCAGTCGCTTTAATGATAAAGGAGCCAAATGAATAAAATAACATGCGAAAAAGTTGTGTAGGCCCCCCTGCATTTCGTCAGGATGGCGCTTTTCGATAAAACACTGAGCGTGCACCAAAATGGCTACGCGCTACTTTTTCTTGTCGCTGACATAAAAAGTGCCATAGTTTATTTCATATCCCGCGAGATACCAGCACAGGAGCAGGCTGACTCTTCTCGTCGCTTGGCACCTTTCGCTTCGAAACCAATTGAAACACTGGTTCGATGATCCGTGCATGTCGGACGGCAACCGAATAAGCAATCAGCGCATCCGCACCCAACGCCCCAAATCGAAAGAAGTACTTACTAGCGTATCTTCCGTATGTTCCGATTTTTCATCGTTATTTGCTTTTCTCCTTATCGGTCCCACTCTGTGTCGCACTGCCCTCGGCCGCCTGGGCCCGCAGCCTGCCCAAATCCTCAAAACCTTTGTCGACATTCTTCGAGGGTTGCTTGTGGTCCCAAGACTGGTTCGGATTGTGGTGCTGGTTGTGCTGCTGGTTGTAATGGCTGTTATGTCCTCCTCCATAGTTGCTGTTCTGATGCTGTTGGTAGTTGTTGTGACCACCAGCAGTGTTGCCGCCGTAGGAACCATCTTTCCCGCCGTACTGCTGTGGATATTGATTCGACGCACCACCGCCATAGTTCATCTGGACGCTGTGGTCTTTTCCGTAACCAGACCGCTGGTTGGGGTTATGCTGTTGGCTGTTAAACTGCTGATGATGAGCAGTACTTGTGTGACCGCCCTTGATATTTTGGTTGTTCATCCCATAAGATGTTGACCCTGCAGATCCGCCTGCATTGTTCCCATGATACTGATTGTTGCCATACTGATTGTTGTTCCCTGAAGCTTGGTTTCCGTACCCGTGGGTCGTGCTGTTTTGATGATGTTGCTGCCCCTGATGTCCTCCATATGATCCGTCGTGGTTGATGTCATGATAGCTATTATTCCCTCCCCCGCCGCCTTTCTGGTTGTTCCCACCGCCGCCCATACTGGTCAACATCCCACCATAGCTACTCTGCGCACTAGAACCAGCGGCTCCGTAATTCTGGTTTTTCCCGCCTGCAACACTTGAACCGCCATAATGCCCAGCCGTTCCGATGGCAGAAGCGGATGCAGTGCCTTTATTGTTGTTGAATTTCCCTGCGTGTGTTCCCGACGTCTGCCCAGCGGAGCTGCTGCTCGACGCTATCCTGAGTAAAAACGTACCCACGCCATAGTTGTCATGCAACTCTGCATGCTTAAAATGTTTCTCATGCGGAGCCCCATGAGAAGCATTTTCTAATGCGGTTTTGAAATTTGTCATGCTCCATTCAGCACGAGAAACTAGATCTGTAATGCTGCTAAACTAGCTCAACCAGCACTACACTACGCGGACAAACTTGTCATGCCAAACAACCAAAGCTGGCTGATTTGTCTAGCAGATTCCCCATCCTGACTCTGGTGTGGGTACGTTTTTACTCAGGATAGACGCGTGCTGGTGCCAGTTAATACTGTCACTACGGATACTATTACCGTGCTGGTTGTCACCACTTCCATGCTGCTGCCCCAGGCTTCCAGCACCAAATTGCTGATTATAACGACCCAAGCCACCCCCACTTCCTTTGTGCTGATTGGTCGTACTAACGTCTGTCCACTGGATCTGCTCCTGCTGCTGTGCCATCGTGTTTTTGCTTCCTTGTGTAGGTCCGTGAAAGCCCCCCGACACCGACTGCTGCTTGCCCTGGTTGTATAATTGCTGCTGGTAGGCTCCTTGAAGGTTGTTCCCGCCGGCGGAGTTCACAACCGGCCCCGAGTGCTGACTGTAAGTCGCATCGGAAGACCACTGGGAATTCTGGGAATATGTAGCGTGGAGACCACTGCTGTTCGGACCAGGATTTCCGCCGCCGCTGTGGGGATTATGATGTTGATGTTGTTGTCCCTGGTGTAGTTGTCCTCCACCAGCACCTCCGGAAGAACCCTTGTAGCTGTTCGCATTGCTCGTCGCTTGCGCGCCTTTAGAAGAAGTGCTGTGTCTGTTGCTGTTCATCCCAGCAGCTGCTCCTGCTCCGACAGGCGCGGGGGGAGGGTTAAAGTTGTAATTGCTGTTATTCGCTGCATTGTTTGTTCCACCACTAGTACCCTGCTGGTTGTTCTGATTATTCAGTCTCTGCTGCGGATTATTGCTGTGTTGGAATAAACTAGCAGCAGAACTGCTGTTGCTCTGTTGCAACGCGTTAGTACCACTGGTCACGAAGTTCGGAGCTGGTTTGTTGTTCGCTCGAGGTGGCGGCCGGTATTCGTACTGCTCATCCAAGTTTTGGATGCTGTTGCTTTGCGTGTGCGTTGGATTTGTTGTGGTTCCTGCATTGTTGTTCTTACTGTTTGTATTTGCGTGGTACAACATATTTTGCTGCCCATGAACAAGATGTGCTGCTGTGCTACTGCTGCTATGGGAACTAGACCCGCCAGCGGTAATATTGCCAACTACCCCCGCATTCATGTTGTTACCTTGCTGCTGATTATTTCCTCGCATGATGGCATGTACGCTATTTATTCCCGAGTTGTTGTTTAATACTCCACCAGGAGCTGCACCACTACCTCCGCCCATGAAGTTTGCTGTGTTGTTGTTCTGCTGTTGCTGTTGCAGCATGTGCGGCGGCCGGTACTCGTACTCCGCGTTCTGGTCAACCAAATTGTGCTGCTGTTGCGCTTGATGTTGTTGTGCAACAGAAGTCGCTTGTTGTAATTGCGGGTTGTTCAACAGATGTTGTTGCGGGTTCTGGTTCATGGACTGTTGATTCATCTGTGCGGTCTTTTATGCAAGAAAAAACCTGTGTAAGTGTAAGTCTGTGATGCAAAAAATGCAAAACAGGTACACTTGTCATGCCAGACACCCATGAAGTCCTTTTTTCATGTGTGTTTTCACGTACTAGCATTGCATTACAGGCTTTCTCTGCTCTCGTGCAGAGCAAATTTGTAATGGTGGCACTTCAAGAGACCTACACTAACACAGTTTTTTCCCTGGATATCTTTGCCGCGGCGTGCTGTATCAACTGGTTCAGCTGCTGCTGCCGCTGCTGCGCGGCCTGGGCCTGCTGCAACTGCTGCTGAGTTTGTTGCTGGCCCTGGAGCTGTATCAAATGTAAAAATGTCTGGGTCTGGAAACTTGTGATGCTGGGTGGCGTCTCATGATGAGGCCACAAGTGCTGGCTCAGCATGACAAGTCTCTGAGTTTCTAGGTGTTGCCTATTCTGCATGACAAAGAACTGCGTTTCTGCATCACAGAAAAATGGAGCTCTTGGGTGACGTGCATGACAGATTTAAGAGTCATGCCAGACAAGCATGACAAACATACATTCTTCCAGACCCAGACATTTTTGCATTTGATAAGCTGCAGCTGCGCTTGAATCAGGTGGGCCACGGAGGCTGAGATGATTTGTAGAAGAACAAATAGAGCTTCTTTGTTGATCTTGTTCTTCACAACGTGATTGTAATAAATTGCGAATCAAGCATGGTGAAAATGAAAAAACACAATTCCATCTATTGCGAGATGAAAAGAGGATCGATCGGCAAGAAGTTCATGTTCATTTGTTCACTTTTACACAAACAATCGCACTTGTACCTGGCGTCGCGGCCGCCGCCGCAGCATTGGCGTTATTTCCCACGGCGGGTAGAGCCACGCCGGATTTCTCGAGCTGCGCTTGCAACTGCTGTCGGAAGGCGTTCGCGGTCGCCGTTTGCTGCTGTTGCACAAGAGGCTGCTGGGCGGTTACCGCAGCTGCGTTAAGCTGTCCGGTGGTACTACCCATGGCCTGGGCGGCTTGGTTCCGGACGAGTTGTTGTACCTGCTGTGAAGTTTTTTTAGGCGGGAGAAATCTGACAGACTACATCAAACGTGAGGGACGTGGTGTAGAACAAAGAGAAAAATCACAGAAAGTTGTTGGCAGCTGCCCCAATCTAGTATGATGATGATCTGAATCATCGTCTTCCGCCACATAAACTCAAATACTTAATATCGAAAATCCTTTAATATCATACCGATTGCGCCGCCCCTCCCAGCTGCAGCACCGTGCCCGTGTTCGGGTCCACGTATTGATTTCCATACACAAATCCATGGGAGGCCGGTACCTGCTGCGGGGTACTCCCGGCCGTTTGCACCTGCTGCAGTTGGCTTTGCTGCTTCAACTGCTCTTGCTGTTGTAATAATGTTTATTTTTTCGTGACAAAGAAGCTTCTAACACTGTTTGATATAATAAGTAATCAGAAGGGAACAACTACGAACATCGTGTGGTACTACATCAGCGAGGGGCGGAAACTACAGGCGCTGACAGCATTTCTAGAAACCGGATTTTTTGTACAACTTATGCAACAAAGCAAGACAAAAAAAATCACATTACGAAGGGCTCCAGCTCCCGCCAAATTTCCATTTCTTCCTGATCAAAGGGTTTCAAAAAATTCTGCTCCCCCACACTCGTTTTGTAACCCCACGTCTCGTTGTGGCACATGATCTTGTCCTCTCTTATCAGGTTGATCATCTGCTCTTTTGTTCTTGTCGGATACGCCTGCGCCGACATCCCCGAGCCAGTAGTACCTGAAGCAGCAGGCTTTTGCGCTGCTGCATTCTGCTGCTGATTCAGCGCAGCAGCGTTTTGCTGCTGGTTTTGCTGCTGGAGTAAGCTCGACACTGCGGCGGCCGCAGCGAGTGTTCCTTGAGGGCTACTAGAACTTGTTGTGCCCGCTGCTGTTAAGCCCAAATTTGCCAGCTGCTGCGCAAGCATCCCCGCACTGAGGGCAGCCCCCGCAGCATTTTGTTGGGATACTTGGGCTCCTCCTAAGGCGTTAATATTGCCGTTCGTGGCCCCAACCAAATTCATCCCCTGTTGTTGCTGCTGCTGTCCTGCAAGCAACTGGGTATGCAGTTGCTGGGTAGCCGCAGCTGGGGTTACTAGACTGGTCGTTGCTCCAGTTGTTGTTCCCCCGGTTGCATTCGCATTCGCATTCGCGCCAGCACTCGATGACGACGTCGTCCCTACTGCTCCGACGGCTCCCTGCTGTTGCAACAGAGCCGCAATCGCCTGCTGCCCACTTGTGGCCCCGGTTGCGGGGATGTGCAGTGCGGCACTTATCGCCGCGCCGGCGGAGCTCGTGCTATTTGTTTGCGTGAATCCGGACCCGGAACTTAAACTCTGACTCGCGACGAATTGCGCCAGTAGGTGGTTATGCGCTTCTCGGTTCGCGCCGCCTTGGGTGGTCGCGGACTGGAGCAGGGTGGAGGATATCGCAAGAAAAAAGTGCTGCAGTTCTTACACATTGTGTTGCAGGACCGGCAACAGAGACAACCTTTCTCATGCAGGAAATGCTTGGGAGCCTCGTTTCCATCCTGTTTTCCCTTATGATCTTCGCATTACAAGTCTTCTCTGCCACACAGAGAAAATTTGTGACGCAGAAACTCCAACAAATGTGTAACTGTAACACTTTTTTCTCGTGATAGAGGAGGTAGACGGGATGGTGTTTTGATTGGTCGAGCTTGTGGTGCTGTTCGGAATTGCGGGGGTAATGGTGGACGATTTGGAGTCCTCTATCAAATGCAAATATGTCTGGGTCTGGAAGGCTGCGAACTTGTGATGCATGTTGCGGATCGTACAAAACTCTGTCTTGCGTGATCAACAAAAGACGCCCCTTTCTGACCACCATAAAAGGGAGTTTCTCATGCAGGACAGGTATGATAGAGACCTCGCAGAGTCTGGCATGCTATGGCCTGCATTCCAGACCTCATGGGGCACGGGCATGGAAATTCTGCATGACAAGTTCGCACTCTTCCAGACCCAGACATATTTGCAGTTGATATCCTCAGGGTTGTTGTGACCCGGCCCAGCTGTGGTGCTTTTGGTTTGAGAGGATATTTTTGCAGCCGCTGCTGTTGATGATGTTCCAGCTGCTGCGGCTGCTGCGTCATCGGGTCGTGGCGGAGATGAGGAAGATGTGGTGCCTTTTGCAGTGTCGCCAATTGTTGTATCACCAGCAGCAGCTCCGCCAACAGCCGCACTAGCTAGTACAACTTCTACCCCATTATCCTTGCTATTATTCGCACTCCCACTCGGGCCACTGGCTAAGCCACTGACCTGCTGGCTTGCGGACTGACTAGTACTCTGGTCATTATGCGTTGGGGTGGAGAACAAAGATGCGGATTCCGGGGTGTTATAGCTCGATTCTGGAAGTAGATGACCTAGCTGCTGAGTTGTCTCCTCCCGCGGCTTTGCGACCGGAAGTTTGGACAAGTCTGCCTTATTTTCTCTCTCCACCTGATCGAGTTTCGCTTTCATGAGCATGTAGTCCACAGCCAGGTTGGCCTTCGACGTGACTGGCTTTTTGCTGTGTAGTTGCTCCGAAACCGCCTTGGACTTCACTTCTAATTTCTCGGGACTGGAGGAACTTTCGTCCTCGTCTTCGAATTTTGCTTTGTCATTTCCTCGCCCATTTTGCAGAGGGTTTCGGTTTCGGTTGCTGGCCTCATTATTTTGTTGTTCCGCGCTGTCTTTCGTACTGTTCGCCGTAACAGCACCGGACTTGCTATTCGGATCCGAAATTATTGTTTTCGAATCCTTTGAATCCTTCGAAGATGCACCAGCTGTAGTTCCTTTCTTACTTCCAGCAGTGAATCCACCACCGCCCGTCGCAGCTCCTATCGCGGGCGTGTTAGTCGCGGAATTTGCCGTCTCTTTGGACGAACTGGTCCCGTAGCCCCCGGCCTGCAACTTTTGCAACAAACTAGAAGTTGTGTTCCCGGAAGCATTTGTTCCGCCCGCGCCGTACAGCCCCAGCCTATTCGCCTGCTTGCTCAGACCGGGAAGGTTCCCAACCGCCGGGGGCTTGGGCTGCGGCTGGGGCGGCTGGTGTGATGTTGAAGATGTTGATGTTTCTTTTTCTTTTTCCTTGTTTATTTCGTCCTGCTTGTTTGCTCCTGCTTGCTGTTTGCTATTGCTTTGCTCCTTAAAAATACTATTTGCCGGCGCGGCGGAGCTGCTGCTCGCGCCGCCTGCACGACTAGTACCGCTTGACGAGCTCGACGCGGAACTGCTTGGCCCCGGCACGGAGGTGGTTTTTTTCAAAACGTTATTTTTCCCGGATGTGACACTCGTCCCCCCATTCGACTGCATGCTGTCCTTCCGAAACACAGGCACGCCCGGGGCTTGGGGCTGCTGCTATCCAGGAAAAAAACTGTGTAAGCGTAACTTTGTAGGAAGGGCAGCATCACAAATTCGCTTTGCACTACAGGGAAAACCTGTCATGCGCAGCTAGTATAGTGGAAGAACGTATGAGAGTAGTCTGTGACGCACTTCCAGCATGACAAGTGTGACTGTTTTGCGTTTTCTGCATCACAGATTTACACTCTATACACAGTTTTTTTTCTTGCATAGCTGCGCTCCGGAGATCATCAGATCATCAAAAAAGGAGGACGACGAGGAAACGGAGGTATCAAATGCAAACATGTCTGGGTCTGGAAACTTGTGATGCTAAAATGTGGACGATGGAAACAGTTCCGAACGCAACCCAGCATGACAACTTTCCAGAACGCTTTCCCATAGGAAACCTGCATGAGAAACTGCGTTTTTGCATGCACAAAAGAGGCTGCGACTTTTGTTGGTTATGCAATACAGATTTTTCAGGTATGGAAAGCTAGCATTACAAGTTCCAACCTCCCAGACCTAGACATATTTGCAATGCATAGGAGGACTCCACCTGCAACAACGCCACGTTTTTCTGAATGTTCTGCACCATCGGCGCGGAGTTTATGTGGTGCAATGGGGACCTCGTGGGGGACCGATTATGCTCGCTATCTCCGAGCTTGTGCGTCCAGTTGTTCCGGCCGGACTGGTCCCCTCTCAGGTGGTAATCCGGCGACCCAAATTCGCTGTCCGTTTGCACGGTGTTCTGCGTCCCGACCGACGCGGTAGACGCGCGGCGTTTTCGCCAGGGCGCTTGGCTATTGGTCGTGAAGCCGGAGGATTGGTGCGAGTTGGTGAGGTTTAGGTTGATTTCGGAATTGTTGGTCGTGTTCGAAATCGATTTACTATTTGTAGCATTATCCCCACCAGCAACTACTCCACCTGCAGTGTTCAATGGGTTGGTTCCGAACGCAAACGCGTTAGCAGTTGTGTTTGAGGCAGCTCCTGCTATCCAAGAAAAAAACTGTGTTAGTGTAGGTCTTTTGGGAATAAAACAGCATCACAAGTTTGTCTGCCATGACAGGAAAGACATGTCATGCGCAGATAGGACGGTGAAACACGTAGGAACAAACGAGCCTATCATGCCTGTGGAGCAAGCATGACAAGTGTATTAACAGTTTTGCATTTCCTGCATTGCAGTAGACTTACTTACACTCACATAGTTTTTTTCATCTTGGATAGCTGCAGCGTTGGAATTACTAGACGTTCTCAACCCCAAGTCTTCAAACTGCTTCAACTTTTTATCCTTTGCCTCCCTCAGAGCCGACCACTGCGCGGTGTCTCTATCGGTGATCCCGTGGTTTTGCTTCGCCATGGCCGCCAATTTCGCCTCGCGTTCCGCCCGCTGCCAGGGCGGGGTGGCGTCCCGGTCTTATCAAAAGGAAAAATCCCCCCTCCCCATATCGAAAACGAAAATTGTCATGCTGTATTTGAGTACACAAGTCGACTTGTAATGCCAGAAAGCCAAGAGCCGCAGTTGTGGCCTCGTTTGTAGGCAATTTGTCATGCTGCTTCCCACTTCCAGCTGCTCTCTGTCATGCTGAAGGCGCAAGGCTTTTCCACGCCAGCCAGCACTACACTCCACATGTCTCTCCTTCTAGCATGACAAAGCTGATTCGTGACCACAAATCTGCATCACAAATTTCCGTTTTGATATGGGGAGGGGGGATTTTCCTTCTTGATACGTCTTTGCGGTTTACGACCGTGGGGTCGTCCTCAATCGGACTGGCGTGCAAGATATGCATTGCAAATATCGATCTGGGTCCTCTGGAAGTGATGCATGTTGCGGATCACACAAAAATCTGCGTTGCGTGACTTGCAAGAAAAGGCGCCCACTTCTGGCCATGCTGAGTGACGAGAGTGTGTTTCTCATGCAGAACACCAGGCATCACCAAGGGGCTGCAGACCCTGTGAAGATGCTAGGTCCTGCATTTTTCCAGACTTGGCGAAGCTTAGAAAAACTGCATGACAAACTCCTGGACTCATCCAGACCCAGACATATTTGCATTGGATACAAGACTTGCGTGCGGTTCCGCATGCCGCCCTGCTGCTTCTTGCGCTGCTCCAGGGAGGCAAATTCGAGCTTCATGCCGTCGTACCTGTACATCATAATCATATTAAGTGGCAAAACTCGTGTACTTTTGGGGAGCGGGAGGCTTTGTCATGAGATAGGAACACTTATACCGTGCAGGTTGTCATACACTAGTTGCACCGCTGCAACACATGATGATGATGTACCCAACTGGCGGGGTCTATACTGTAACTAAAAAAATTCAGTGTTCTTGGGGTGCGCTATATTGAACAAATCGAGATCACGGAGGTGCCATGTTGAACAAATCGAATGAAATCAAAAGCTATAACTATACTCAGCCGCCAACTTTTCCTCCTCTTTGCTCAGCTCCGTCCCCGCGTCCTTTTTCCGCTTCGCCTCGATTACCAACTGGAGTTGCTTCTTCTGCTTGGTCAGCATCGCTTCAATGTTTTTCACGGTGTAGGTGTCCCCAATGGGCTATCCTGTGCAAAAGCATCGTATTCGTATAAAAAATGCAAGTCTTGCATCACAAATTTTTTTCTGAACGCAAATCAGCATTACAAATTTTATTTCTCATGCTGAGGAAATTTGGAATGCATTTATACGAGTAAGATACTTTTGCAGTTCATATGGGCCCGGTGGGCGCTAACTCCGCGGGCCACGTCGGCTTGTCGAGTTATCCACTGCAAAAATGTCTGGATCTGGAACGCTGGCACTTGCCATGCGAATTCTGGATAGTGCAAGAATTTGTGTTGCACGATTGCCAAAAGCTGTCCACTTTCGACCAAGTGGAGTGGCAGTTTGTTCTCATGCAAGCGAGGCATGATCGAGGTCGCGCGGAATGCTCTCTCATGCTAGGTCATGCACTACAGACCTCCACCTCATGCGTCACGTAAAACCTGCATGACAAGTCTTGCCACCTTCCAGGCCCAGACATATTTGCAATGCATACAAGTGGGTCAAAATCCAGCGGGGTGGCCGTCAGCAGCTCGGGGTCGATTTTTTCCACTTTTTTGAAGTACTTCGTCGCGATCCAACCCTCGTCGCCAATGGTCAGGATCACCCCGTTGGAACCTGGGTTAATTTTGACGTAAAGTGAACAAGGTTTGAAGATGTCATACACATTTTTCGTGGATGAATGTAAGCAGCTGTCCACAAGTTTCCTCTATTCTTACGTGAAATGAAGCCATAGTCGCGGATGGAAGCTGCTGAAGCTGATGACACAGAATTTATATGACTTCCTGAAAAATTCGTTTTTAGACAAATATACTTTCGTAGAAAACGATCCCATCTGCCATTGCTTTCCCCAAGTCTACGTAGATAAAGATCTCCGCGCTGGACCGCATCCCGCGAATTTTTCCGTCCTGCGGCAATCCCTGCGCTAGATGGATGTGGTTCCGCGCCGCTTTCGACAACCCCTGCTGCTTGATAAACGGCCAGTGGATATCAAAAGGAAAAATCCCCCCTCCCCATATCAAAACAAAACTTCTGATAGTGGATTTGGATACACAAATCAGATTTGCGTTGCAGTAGAGGACTGCACGCAGATCCTAAGCCTAGGCAAGGGCCTTTTGGTGTAGGCGCCTAGCATGGTAGACGGCTAGCCGTACCCTGTTCCTGTAGGCCTTACAGCATTACAAAGCGCCAGCATAACGTGGCGGGCAGCCTGAATGTGCCTGCTTGCAAGACAGATCCGATTTGTGGTCACAAATCTCCATCACAAATTTTCAGAAGGATGCGTGTTCAATATGGGGAGAAAGGGCATTTTTCACTGCAATAGTGGACCGTGTAGGTGCCGTGGATTGCCTCCCCCTGGATGCTGGTCGGATCGGTTATTTTTTGCAGCAGTTATTACAATGAAAAACGCCCCCACCCCCGAATTTGAGAGCATTTGTATTGCAAACCTTTGCAAGTGAAACATTCGCCCTCTTGCATCTATCAGCATCACAGATTTCCAATCGTGAATAGAAAAAATTTGTATTGCGCAAGATCCCAGCAAGAGCGGCGCTTGTCATGCAAGCGATGCGATATACGCCTAGTAGACTCTGCATCAAAAAGATTCATAGTCCTTTCATGCATGACAAAAAGTTTTCATTTGGAAACTTTGCATCACAAATTATCCCAGCTTTGGGGGTGGGGGCATTTTTCATTGTAATAGCAGTTGTTCGTCATTCACGTTCTTCATCGTGTGTCCCTGGTATCAAGTGCAAAAGTGGCTGGGTCTGGAAAGTTGGAACTTGCAATGCTAGCTTTCCATACCTAGAAAATCTGTATTGCATAACCAACAAAAGCCGCAGCCTCTTTTGTAAAATGCAAAAACGCAGTTTCTCATGCGGACTGACTATGAGAAAGCGTTCTGGAAAGTTGCCATGCTGGGTCGCAATCGTAACTGTTTCCACCATCCACATTTTAGCATCAGAAGTTTCCAGACCCAGACATATTTGCATTTGATACCTGGTTCGCGCGGACGAGGTACTCGGTGTTCACGCCCGCTTCTCGGATCATGGAAAACCGAGACTTACTGTCGTAGTAACACACCGCCATGACTTGCTCGATTGTGTGCTTCCCCTTGAAGTCCTTGGTTTTCATGATGGAACTGAGTTTCGCGTATCCGTCCTTCCGGATCTCCAGGTTGTTCGTGCCCGCAGCATGGCGGAGCATGTGGGCCAGGGATTTCGAGATCTGTGGATTGTTGTTAATTTTGTTTTTGCGAGGAGGGTTCGTTTGTATGATTTTGTAATGAGGGTCGTAGTAGTTCATCAGCATGACAGAGACAACATACTTACTCTGGGGGTGGAGCAGAACATCAAGGTAACATGAAGTTCAACATGCTACTGTGATTTTTCACACCATATTATACTAGCGTCTGCATCGCAAAGTGCAACTTTGACTGCCCCTTGTTGCATCAAATGAGAAAGCATTTAGTATAACTCAAACTGAATATCTGTACTGTGACGTCCATCTGATTGGCCCGGCATTGGTCGAGAATCGGGCGCAGAATGTCGGGATTTCCGTTTTTCATCAGATCCCAGAATTCATTTATCCCACGAAAAAACTGCTTCACTGTGAACTTGTGACGCAGAGAATGGAGCACAGAACGATTTGTCTTGCTACACCTGCAGGAGCTTGGATTTTTTACCGTGTAGTTCTCTCGTGGGAAACGCGCATGGCAAATTTTCAGTGTCATGTGTAACAAACTTGTGATGCAGATCTTGCAAGATCATCACAGTGAAACAGTTTTGTCGTGGGATATCATTGGCCTCCTGGTCGTCGCCATTCCGATTGCTGTTCTTGCTGTGCTATCAAAAGGAAAAACCTCCCTTCCCCATATCAAAACAAAATTTATGATGCTGGATTTCTGTACACAAACACGCTTTGCATTGCAGGACGGCATTGCGGCCAGATCTCCAGCCTAGGTAGAAGGGGCGTCTGGGTCTAGTTGTTCAGCATGGGAAACGGCTGCCCTTATGGCCCAGCAGCATGACAAGTCGCTTCCATAATGGGACGCAGCTTCTGTCCTTGTCGTCTTGCAAGACGCATGTGATTTGCGACCACAAATCAGCAACACAAATTTTCGAAAACATACCTTTTCAACATGGGGAGGGGAAGTTTTTCCTTTCAATATGTGCCCGCCCTGCGGGGTTCCCCGGGAGTTCTTGCTGTTCTTATTCTTCATCTTCTTGTTCTACTTATTTCGGCACCAAAGTAGTGGATTTCCACACGCCTCGGGGAACAAAACGGACTGCGTTTAATAATATTCAAGGTTGTTTATGGAGGACTCGAATCTGGTGCGGAGGCGGGGAGGAAAAAAAAAGCCGCTCTGGTCGTAGGTCGTCGTGGTCGCTTGGACTGGTCAAGGAGGCGGGTCGTTGTACTTACTAAGTAGTCGCTTGTTCTTGCGGACGAGGAGGCCGGGGAGGGGGTCGGGTAGCAGGGGTAAGAACAAGGTCCGTCGTGCAGCTCCCGACAGGCGACCTCGAGGGTGGATTTTTACAACACCGCTGCCATGAAGACGATGTTCTTCCGGAAAATCAGCACAAGTCGGAGAGTACAAATGGTGCTGACCACAGAGCTGCGAAGGTTTATTCGCCTAGCACCAGCAGTACAGCCGATTCAACAATAAAATCGGGATTTTCAACAACAACATCATGGTCGCGTCTTTTCAAATTATGTTCTCGGTTGTAGTTGTACATTTTGACTTTCCTTAGTCAAAAATATTTTTAGGGGTAACATTCATCTCTCCAATAAACCAAGACCCGTTCAGCCATCATCTTCCTTTTTTATTGCCGTATTTCTTTATTTGTAGGCAATTTATATTCGGTGGCCAAAAAGGACAAAGCAGTAGAAGTTCTTGCCTCCAATAGAAGGCCGCCAACAATAAAGATCGATGTGGAAAGGCCGCAGAACAAGTTTGCGAGCCGAGCCGAGCGGTCGTGGGTGAAAAATGTTGAAAAATGATGCCAAAAGTAGAAGGAGAGTACTAAAAGGTGAACATCGAGAAGAAAACCACACCGAGGAAAATAAATTCTTGTTGGGAACTACAAAATACTTCCGCGAGTAGAAAGCTTTTTCGTAACAGAAACGACCAGGAGAAATGACAAGCTGCTCTGAGGCGATAGAAAAATCGCACCCGTGGTACTTACGCCCTTTGTGCACGAAGCAAGAGCTAGAGACGACTTATAGTACTCCACAGCCGCGTCCGAAACAACTAGAAAGCTATTTCGTTTCCCTTCTCTATTTTTTTCTCCCAGTACTAAGCTACCATCCGCTACTGAGAAGATAGCATTTTAGCTTCCACCTTGCGATCGCCATTACAGTTAGAGTTGCTGTACTACGTAGCGCTCTTCTAGTACACACAAGGATGCTGATAGAGCCGCCACAGGAAAAAAAAACAAACTTGGTGAATAATAAATGAGGTCTTAGAGCTACAACGCACTCTAGCAGAAGTTTAGTCAACTACAGATAAAAGACTCCACAACTCAGTCTTACCTTTACCGTCCTATTATTTGAGTACAATTTTCCTACTCTATCTCTATCCTTCCCGTGCGAAACAAAAAATTACTTTACACTACGGCTTCGGCTTTAAGATTTCATGCCAGAGAAGCCTACGTAGGTTTTGGCCTGCAGAGTTGTACACATGGAAATTTAGAACGTCGAAGGAAGTCGCGGCCGTAGAAGGCACGCAAGTAGTAAAAAGATGACTTCGGTCATGCAAATAAAGAACAGAGCTTTATTTTTAGTACAACTCGGGCAAGGAGCCGCATGTAATCATCTTCCTTGCGGTGTGGATTTCAAGTTCCGGTCGAAAAATTTTTTAAATGCAACCTGGTAAATATTGCGGAAACTGAGATCCAGAAATTGCTCGATCTTCTTCGTCGAGAATGTGAACAGGGCGCCAATACTAGAGCAGGAGACTTCGGCATTTTAGTAATGTCGTGACAGCTGCACGACAAGCTTTTTTTCTTGAGCTTGTTCACAGGTTCTTGCACTGCCTGAGCCTGTTGTGTCGATCTTACAAGTTCTTCACATAATACACATCATCTCCTCATTTACATTTTGTACAGTTTTAGTAGTAGTTCTAGTCACCACTTTAGATACAGCAGGAGTTTTGAAGCAGACTTTTCTGGTGGATCATCCTAAACGGGAGTTGCACTTGTTTTGTGAGGGATCCTACACGACCTAGTGCAGGGTCGCAGGCAATATACCAGTGCAGCTCTTACTTTACGTCCATAGGAAACAACTTCTTCGAAGCGGCACCAAGCAGCTGATGCGCTTTCATGCTACGTGTACGACTGGATGTGATATTAGCTTGTCATACGAGGTGATCGTGATATAAGCTTGCCATTTTACACGATGAAGGCAATTGAAATAAATTAAGTTAAGCAGTTGTTTTAGTACTTAAGTACTTTATATCCGTCTAGATTGATTACAACTACAGGAACAAAGACAGTTGAGGCTTTATCTTGTGAAAACCGTGATTAGGATTACGTCGAAAATCGAGAAGAGAGATGAATTTCATAGGTCGTACATTTGAAACACAGGATCCTAAACTCAATTTTTATAAAATTTTAATTTTTTACGCCAGAGAAGATGAACGACCACACTATCGTACGGAAAAAGTGTTTCACTGTAAGGATTTTGCAAGTTTTGCATCACAAGTTTGTTTTACATGACAGCGGAAATTTGCCATGCGGGGTTCCTAAAGGAAAACGCAGCGAGAAACTCATGGTCTTGCATGTGTAGCATGACACACACTTCTGCGATCCATTTTCTGCATCACAACTTTACAGTGAAACAGTTTTTTCTTGCGATACACACGATCCCCCCTACAAGAGCCCCACCGTAAATCCGGACTGAATCGAGATTCGTTTCTCCACCGACATGGCCCCGCTATTACTTATCAAATGCAAAAATGTCCCGGTCTAGAAGAGTGCGGATTTTTGTCATGCTGTTTCTGCATGACACGGAAGGTCTGTCATGGAAGCCCTAGCATCACAGATTTGTTTCGAGAAGCTTTCGCATTGCCTAATCCGCATGACAAATCCCCCCTTTTCTTGGTGACAAGAAATGGGCATCTTTTGCTCCTGCCTCTGCATGAGAGATTTTTTGTGTGTGTTCGTGCTGTGAAATGCGCATGACAAGTTCGCATCCTTCCAGACATCCAGGGATAATATTTGCAATGCGTATTACTCTTCTCCGCCCCAATCCCTACCGGTGCCAGCATGGCCGCTTCTTTCACCTGCGACCCTAGTCGGTGGATGTCCGTTATCGCGAGGAAAAATCCCCCCTCCCCATATCGAAAAGGTACGCCGCAGAAAATTCGCAATGCTGATTTGCGACCACAAACCATCTCTGTCTTCCAAGAAGGCAATTGCACAGGCTCCGCCGCATTATGCAGGCAGTTTGTGATGCTACTAGGCCTACAGCGCAGACGTTTCTCATGCTAAGCGCCTAGGCCAAAACTTCTCTACTCAGGCTTGATAAAGGCCTGCAGTCCTCTCCAGCAAGACAAATCTGATTTGTGTACACAAATCCTGCATCACAGATTTCCCATTTGATATGGGGTGGGGGCATTTTTCATTTTGATATCCGTCCCCCGCTCACCGGAAAAAGGGTTGGAGAGAGTTAAAAACATCTCCGCGTCTGCCGCTGGGATTGGTTTATGGCGGCGTTCTCAAACGTTACATTCTCAGCTGTGGCATGGCTTTGCGAAGATGCAAGAACCGCAACAGTGAAAGGGGCAAGCTTGCAGCTCTCGCATCACAAATTCGGCACAGATTTAGGGGCTGATTGGCCATTCGGGGATTTGTCATGCGAGGTAGCTTGATCGTCTGGCGGCTCATGGCAATTTTGCATGACAAATCATGTAACAGTTGAGAATGTAACGTTTGAGAATCCCATATGGTTGCTTCACCACTTGTTTTCCAAACTCGTTAAACAACCGCAGCTATCAACTGCAAATATGTCTGGGTCTGGAAGAGGACAGGACTGTCATGCACATTTTCCATGATCCATGATGTCTGTGATGTATGCCATAGCATTAATGCAGGTCCCTTACCAATGCGCATCCTGCATGACAAATGCCCTCTACTCCGCGTAGCCAAATTTCTTTGACTCCTCTTGCTGGTCATGCAATACAGATTTTTTTAGCATCCAAAGGCAGCGTCACAAGTTTGGCTCTTCCAGACGCAGACATATTTGCAACGCATAGCAATCCGCCATCGAGGATCCTGATCGTGGAAGATTTTTCTTCTTCCGACAGCTGTTATGCAATTTACAAAAGTACTATCGCACTTGTAGTACGTAGTATTTGCAGACCATCATAACAGTTCTCCTGGTCTTCTTCCTGATTTTTTAGCATTGCAAATTGATTCTGATTCTTCTTCCTGCCCAGGAAATCGAAATTTGTTCTGCAAGTACTAAAGTTGTTACTACCTCCGTACTACGATCATATAGTATCACTTCTGCACAGCATAGCTGCATCTTCTTCGCGTTTTGCAGCGCGAGTTGCTGCGATTTCTGGCTCTGCAGGGTGGCTATCCTGAGTAAAAACGTACCCACACCAGAATTGTAATGCAGATTTGCAATAAAGACAGGAAGACTTGTAATGCGCATCCTGATGAGGGCCATTTCCAATCGTGTTTTGGAATTTGTGATGCTGTGAACAGGATGAGCAAATAAATCTGTGATGCGGCTGCACTTGCTAATCAGCACTACACTGCGGATTGCAATTTGTCATGCGTGACTCCCAAAGCTCCTAGGTTTGTGTTGCAAAATCCCCATCTTGACTCTGGTGTGGGTACGTTTTTATTCAGGATAGTGGCCTGAGATTGTTCTTGATTGTCTTTTTCGTGGTCTCCATGTTGATCCCCAGATCCACCTGTCGTCTGTGGTCTCGACCCAGTATTTATCAAATGTAAAAGTGTCTGGGTCTGGAAGGTTGCCAGTTTGTCTTTGTCATGCATATTTTGCATGACTCAGGATGTCTGTAATGCATGATCTAGCATAACATATTTCTGGAGCCCTTCCTGATGCCTATCCCGCATGACGAATGCCCTCCCCGCGTAGCACAAACTGGGCGCCTCTTGCTGGTCATGCAATACAGATTTTTTTGGAATCCAAAGGGAGCATCACAAGTTGCATTCTTCCAGACCCAGACATTTTTGCATTTGATAGTATTCTGCTGCGAGGAATGTCCACTGGTCGTCGTCGGTCGGGTATCAAACAAAAAAAGTTCGTCACGATCACCCATGCGCATTTTTGCAATACAAAATATTCTGTCATGCGTAAAAATGCATTACAGCCAAACTTCATAAGGCCTTTCCCTAGTGTTTCTGCAATACAAGAAAAACCTGTGATGCTGGAAAAATTTCTCATGCAAAACCTGCAAGTCAGTGACTGTAACAAACTTTTTTCTTTCCATACCGGGAACTTTCCGATTCCCGCTCTTTCGCGAGCTTTGCGGCCGCGGGGCCCATTTTTCGCAGTTCCGCGAGGGCCTTCATGCTGTTCGAGACTAATTCGGCGATTTGGTCCTCGCGGGGCAGGTAACTTGGGAGGAAGGGTCGGAGGGGCACGATTAAAACGCCTTTGGAGGATTGCCCGAGGAATTTCTGTCGTGAAAGAATTCAGTTGTCAACGTCATGGTCATGGTCATGATAGTAGAAGTATGAAAATAAATGCGCATAAAGATAAGACCAATAGCAACCTCGTTGTTCATGTTGGTTCATCTCAAAAAAAACGTAAACGAATAGCAAGAATTATACCATCGCCTGCTTGCTGGCGTAGTAGTCCCGGCGTTTCTTCAGATACTCGTTAATCATAACTCTCCCTTCGTATCCTATGTAAAAACGGGGCCCACACCTCCCCATAGCTGTGATGCAAAGCTGCATGAAGAGAACGTTTCTCATGCGGATCCCCATGGATGCTAATGCATTTTCTAGTCCTCGCGTTTGGGAATTTCAATTTGTGATGTTCCGATCTGCATAATAAGTTTAGACCTTTTTAGACGGTGCTGAACTAGCTGCAAAAAGAAACAAGATCATTACACTACAATGCCAAACATGTCATGCGGAACAACCAAAACTTGTCTATTTGTCTAGCTGGTTTCCCATCTTGACTACGGGGTGGGGGCGTTTTTACGCAGGATACTTCGCCGTGCACTGCAAGGAATCTTCTCGTGTACAGATCCTTTCGCACAAAGTCCTCACGTTCCTTGGGTGCCATCAGGAGAGCCTGTGTGAGTTTGAATTTGGATTCTGTCAGGGCAGTGTGCTTACCCTTGGATACATGATGTTCTATCTGCAAGACAAATCTAAGTGTTTGTGTTGTAGGACCACAATGTAAGAAGTTTAAGCACTTCTACAATATGCTGGTAGTAAAATTACAAAAGCTGAAAAACTTCATCCTATACCGCCGTCTTCTCGTCCATGCTCATGCTGGCTCTTGCCTTGGCTTCCGCTTTTGCCATCATTTCCGCAATTTGGTCCGTTTTGTTTCCCCTCCCCTTGGACCCCCCGCGCTGCTGATCCGCTTTCCTGGCCGCGTACTCCTGCTGCCGGATTTTTTCCGCCAGAAACTTCTTCTCCCACACTAGAAAGCGCTTCGACACTATGCAAGAAAAAAACATTGTAGGTGTAACTTTTTTGGAGGATCACCATGACAAATATCTCTCGCATGACAGCAAAAACCTGTCATGCGCAGATAGTACGCGAAAACGCCCTTTTAGGGACACTGCGATGCATGCCAAGCATGACAGACGCAATCATCTTGCATTTTGCGCATTACAAATTTGCACTAACAACGTTTTTTTCTTGGATACACACCTGCTTAAACGCCTTCTCGTGCCACGCGAAGTTCACCCGCCACCACTGTTGGATCTTCACACAACTCCCCAGAAACCGGTGCGTCGAAAACCACAAGAAGCGCCAGGGTTTCCACGCCCGCAGCGCCTGTGCGCAGATCGCGGCTTTCCTTCGCTTCAGGAGCACCCGGCCCTTGATTTGCATCATGATCCACACTCGGGGGTCCACTTTTTTCGCGAGGTCTAACAGGCGTTGCCGCTGTCGTTCCTTCTTGTACTTCACTGCGTTGGTCAGTTCGGTTAAAGCGTTTGTCGCAGCGACGATCCTGAGTTGCGATGTTGTCATCATGTGGTATACGCACGACAAAGAACGCGTGCCATACAGAGCAGCAGCACAACTAGAACTACAACTAAGTAGAAAGTAAGAGCAGCGCTGCATGAAGAAAGCAAGTACTTACTTCATCTTAATACCTCATCCACCCGCACAGCATTTGATTCTCGTCGGAGAATTTGATAAAATGCATCCCCTGCCCCCTCGTATGAACTGCAAATATGTCTGGGTCTGAAGAGATGCTAGGTTTGTCATGCGCATGTTGCATGACCCGTGATTGTCTGTGATGTATGCCCTAGCATCACAGACTTTTAGAGGGCTTTCTGATGCGTATTTCGCATGAAAAATGCCGTTTCCGCGTAGCTCAAACTGGACAACTTTTGCTGCTCATGCAATACAGATTTTTTTTACAATCCAAAGATTATAGCATCACAAGTTGCAACCTTCATCCAGACCACCCAGACATATTTGCTTTTGATAGCTTGGATCCACCCCCAGTTTCCTATCCTGTGCAAAAGTATCGCACTCGTATAAATGCAAGTCTTGCATTACAAATCTTTTTATTACGCCAAGCCCGCATGACAAATTCCATTTCTGATGCTACGGAAATTTGTGTTGCAATTTATACTAGTACGATACTTTTGCAATGCATATTTCCCAATGCCCGACACTTTCGCCTTCCCGCTTGGCGTGGGCGGAAATTGGTCGAATTCGCTGTGTATCAAATGCAAAAATGTCGGGGTCTGGAAGATTGCCCGGCTTGTCATGCATATTCTGCATGACCCGTGATTGTCTGTGATATATGACCTAGCATCTTCACAGATTTTTAGAACCCTTCCTGATGTTGCCTATTCCGCGTGAGAAATGCCATCCCCGCGTAGAACAAACTGGACTCCTTACTTTGCTGGTCATGCAAGACAATTTTTTTGTAGAATTATTCAAAAACAGCATTACAAGCTACAACCATCCAGACCCAGACATTTTTGCATTTGATACTGTGCCCACCGGCGGTGATCGTGGAAATCTGGTGGCTCCCTCTCGTGCTGCCCGGCCCGCCCCGGGTGCTGATTCTCGGACTCATGCTGCTCATGGTCATCTGCGACATGGCTGCAGCACTGTACAAATCCCGCCGCGTATCCTGAGTAAAAATATCCCCACCCCCGAGTTGTCATGCAGATTTGCGATTACAGGAACATTTGTAATGCGCATGATCTCCGTGAGAGGTATTGCCAATCGTGTTTTGGAATTTGTAATGCTGCAAACAGGATGAGCAGATGGATTTGTAATGCGGTTGTCCTTACTAAGTACCATGCACTACACTACGGCCTGCAACTTGTCATGCGCGGCTCCCGATCGTTCTGGACTTGTGTTGCTAAGTTCCCAACTTGACAATGGGGTGGAAACGTTTTTACATATGATACCGCGGGTATGAAAGGAAAAAAGTTTGTCACAGTCACTAACTTGCAGGTTTTGCATTACAAATTTTTTTAGCATCACAAGTTTTCCTTGTATTGCAGAAACACTAGGGAAATCCCCTATGAAGCTTGGCTGTCATGCATTGTTACGCATGACAGCTAATTTTGTATTGCAAAAATGCGCATGAGTGATCGTGACGAACTTTTTTTGTTTGATAGCGGGGACTTTTTCCGCTCCTCCGCTTGCAGAGCTCGCCGTAAAGTTTCTTCATACAATATCCTGAGTAAAAACGTACCCACACCAGAGTTGTAATGCAGATTTGCAAAGACAGGAAGACTTGTAATGCGCATCCCCATGAGAGCCATTTCCAATCGTGTTTTGGAATTTGTGATGCTGTGAACAGGATGAGCAGATGAATCTGTGACGCGGCTGCACTTGCTAAACTGCACTACAATACATCCTGCAACTTGTCATGCGTGACTCACAAAACTCCTAGGTTTGTGTTGCAAAATCCCCATCCTGACTCTGTTGTGGGTACGTTTTTACTCAGGATATACAACCGCAACGTCCTTGTGTACTCCGATATCCTGTGCAAGAGTATCGTACTCGTCCTCGTAGTCATTGCACTGATGCATTACAATTCGCTATTTTAAGCTAAATCCGCATCACAAATTTTATTTCTCATGCTGAGGAAATTTGCATTTATACGAGTACGAGAATTTTTTTGCAAAGCATATCCGAACTCAACAGTTGAATTTTCCGTGCCCGAGTTGCGATCAACTTTGACTTCCTCCGTACCGCCTTATCCTGCACTATCGCGTGAAAAAAGCTCGTCATAGTCATTGCCTTTGCCTTGCACTTTTTGCATGAGAAATCTTTTCTTCACATGTATTGCAAAACTTTTTTTTTAATAGAAATTACTTACAAAAGGAATAGAGAAGTCCTAAAAGCGGCATAAAAGGATTGCTCTGGCGTCTGCTGTTCTTGCCGTCTTCGAAACTTCGTTCTCCCCTCTGTTTTCGTTTAGCATGCGCCCGCTGACTCTGAGCTCGCTGAGTTGCCTTTTGGCAACTGGAGAAACAGCCCTCAGGTCCTTGCTCAAGATGTGTAGTTCCTCTCTACGCGGCCCCTCGCATTCACGTCTGCGGTGGACAACTACAAGAGAGAAATTAGAATGTGATCAGCATGCAACTTTACCCATGACAAAAATTTTTGTATTGCAAAAATGCGCAACATGATGAGTGATCGTGACGAACTTTTTTGGTTCCATATGCAACTTATGAAGTGCAAAAGTATCGTACTCGTATAAATGCATTACAAATTTTCTCAGCATGAGAAATAAAATTTGTAATGCTGATTCGCCTTGACAAAGAAATTTGTAATGCAAGACCTGCATTTATACGAGTACGATACTTTTGCACAGCATACAACTGTTTCTGCCGGGTTTGCGGCCGCGGACAGTCCTCGGATTTGAATAATATCACCGGCTCAGGTGTTACAATCTCAAACGTTGCAATAGAGTCTGGGTTTTGTATTGCATGATGAGCATGACAGACTCGGACAGCATTTCACTTTCTCCAATACAAATTCCGCCAGATTGTAGTGGGGTTTGGGGCTCCGGAACTTCTCATGCGCAACCCTATGAGAGTTGGCTAGATCATGCACTTTCGCATCTTCACAGATTTCCATATTCTATTGTAACGCTTGAGATTCATTGGATCACCTGAGCGGGTTATAAATAAGTCGATGTTCTTCTGGATCAAGTTCGCCGATTGTCTCGTTTTGTTCTATGGATTGTAAAAATGTCTGGGTCTGGATGTCATGCTTGTCTGGCATGACTCGAGAATCTGTGTTGCACAGGCACGAAAAAGCCCTCTTACCTGTCATGCAAAGACGCAGTTTGCCATGCGGAATACGTAAGACATGGGAGCCAAAAAATTTGTCATGCATAGCTGCGTACTGCAGTGCGTCTATCGTTCATTTTTAGCATCACAAGTTTCCAGACCCAGACATTTTTGCATTTGATATGTTCAGCTCCTGCACAAATTCCGGCGGACAAATGTTCTTCAACTGCAAGGGGGGTAACTTGACGTCCCTCTTCAACCCAAACGCTGCGCTTTTCGACTTCTGGTCCCCCGCAGCGTCCAATTCCCCAACGGTGCCCCCGGAACTCAACATTGACCCCTTCTTCTTGGTCCCCTTCCCCGATGCGTCCGCTCCCCCGCCCCGCTTCCCCAGCGGATCGAAGGCTGTTAAGTTGTGCTTCAATTGCGCCGCCGCTGTTTCCAACTCCGCTAACCGATTCGCCAGCATGTTCGCTTCGTGGAACACGTCTTCCGCGTTGATTTGCTTGTTCCCAAAACCGGAATTCGCGGCGTTCTGATCTCCCCCGGAGGGTCCTTCTCCTGTCCCAGTGGCCTTGTTATTCATTGCGTCCTGGTTTAGCAAATACTGACACCCCGCGTCCATCGCCGTCATTTCGTCACTGAACCCGCCCCGCATTCGCACCGCAGAAGCTCTTGGCGACACCGACTGGTTCCGGGGACTGTTACCGAACAGGGAAAGACTGCTCATCCCGGGAGACCCGAATGTGCTGGTCATAGTCGACTGTCGGTTCAACGTCGTGCTGTCCCTACCCCGTCCGGTGTGGTGGGGGGACAGGGAAAAGTCATCATGATCTCCGTGGTTCAGCATGTTAGTACCTGCTCCGCTCAGCAAGAGCAAACTGCTCATGGTCATTATCAAAAAGAAAAACCCCCCTCCCCATATCGAAAACGAAATTTGTGATGCTGTATTTGAGTACACAAATCGACTTGTATTGCTAGAAGGCCAAGAGACGCAGCCGCGGCCTGAAACTGAATTGCAGGCAATTTGTCATGCTGTTTCCCACTTCCAGTTGCCTCGTGTCATGCTGGAGATGCAATACTTTTCCACGCTAGGTAGCACTACAGTCCGCATCTTTTGCCTTCTAGCATCACAAAGCTGATTTGTGGCCACAAATCTGCATCACAGATTTCCGTTTTGATATGGGGAGGGGGGATTTTTCCTTTTGATAGTCATACTCCTTTGCGGCGAAAGCGTCGACGCCCCGCCGAACAGCTGACTCTGACTTTTGTTCATCATAACGTCTATCAAATGTAAAAATGTCTGGGTCTGGAAGATTGCAACTTGTCATGCTAAATCTGTAGCATGCAAAAATCTGTGTTGCATGATTACCAAAAGTCGTCCAGTTTTGACCATGTCGGGAGGTAGTTTCTCACGCAGGATAGGCATTAGAAAGGTCTCGCAGAATCTGTCATGCTAGGTCCTGCATTCCAGACCTCATGGGTCATGGAAAAGCAGCATGACAAATCGCGCACTTTTCCAGACCCAGACATTTTTACGTTTGATAACGTCTTCCCCGAAACTATTTCTTGTGGTTGTCCTCCCCCTCTTTCCCGGGGGTATCCTGTGCAAAAGTATCGCACTCGTAGCAATTGCGATCATGCATTGCAAATCTTTTTCTTAAGGTAAATCCGCATTACAGATTTTTTTTCTCATGCTGAGGAAATTTGTATTACATACGACGAGTACGATACTATTGCAATTCATAGGGGAGGGAGTTGTACTACTTTGGTTCAGCTTTATTTTCGAATTCACTTGTTCTACGCTGCTTCTCGCGATAAACAAGCTGGGTTTCCTTTCCGCCAGGGATTTTAACGGAGAGGGGTAGAATATGGAAGTGTCAGAATCGAAATTGACAATTTCGAAAAACTTGTGATGCACAGAACCGCTGTCAGTTGGAGCCTCAGTTTCCAAGTGGCGCATGACAAATTTCGGGAGTACCCAAATCCAGTCTGTCATGCTGTTTGGGCAAAAAACACTCCTCCTGTAATGCTACTCTGGCAGCACATTGTATACCTCTAAACAGGCTCACAATCGGTCTCATTTGCCTGCTCCCCAATGCAGGCCTTCAGTGCCCTACATTTTATGCATCACAAACAAGGCCCGAGCACGGGGACAGAGTCCCCGTGCGGCGACCTTCCGGCATTTGTCTGGGACGAGTAGTTCGGGGCTTGTGGTGGCACAGGGCAGGCAGGCCCCTGCAGCTCGGTGTCTCCGTGTGTCCTGCGTTCCCTGATCCGCGACAGACAAACGGACGGAGCTCCTCTGCTTGCCCACACTAGATCCGTTAACCTACCGCGAACAAAGACAAAAGAAAGGAAGAAGCTGGCGCCGGGCCGGGCGCCGATAGTTCCGGCGCCGCGTCTGTAGCTGGCCCCTAGGTCATGACGCGGGGACCGAGTCCCCGCGCTGACCTAGGGCTTCTGCCCCTGGGCCGTGCGGTTAGTTTCCGGGAAGCGCCCACCGCTCGCTGGCCCCTAGGTCATGACGCGGGGACCGAGTCCCCGCGCTGACCTAGGGCCTTTGCCCCTGGGCCGTGTGGTTCGTTTCCGGAATCAATCGGAAGCGCCGACGGCGGGCCCCTAGGTCATGGCGCGGGGACCGACTCCCCGCGCTGGCCTAGGGCTTTTGCCCCTGAGCTGTGCGGCTAATTTCCGGGAAGCGCCCAAAGCTGGCCCCTCGGTCATGACGCGGGGACCGAGTCCCCGCGCTGACCTAGGGCTTTTGCCCCTGGGCCGCGCGGGGGGTTCCCGGGCCGGGAAAGAAGCGCCGACAGCTGGCCCCTAGGTCATGACGCGGGGACCGAGTCCCCGCGTTGGCCAAGGGCGTTTGCCCCTGCCTGGGCCGCGCGGCTAGTTTCCAGGAAGCGCCAACAGCTGGCCCCTAGGTTATGACGCGGGGACCGAGTCCCCGGGCTGCGCTAGGGCTTTTGCCCCTGGGCCGTGCAGTTAGTTTCCGGAAAGCGCCGACGGCCTGCCCCTAGGTAGGTCATGGAACACAAAGAAACTGGCACGAACTTCAGACGCTTCAGATATAACGGAGGCGGCAGGCCCTTGGCCTGGAACAGCGCGGGCTGTGCGTTGTAGCAACGCGCGCGAAGCTGCGGCAATGGATGCGGGCGGTTGTTCCTTAGCGGCCCCACCGAAGCAAGGAGGCGCCTTGCGTGGGTCCTTTGTATGTTCTACGCCCTGTTGAGTCCGGATATATTTGGCTCCATGAATCCTTCGGGCCCGGACACTTGGCGTCGGGCTAACTATTTGTCTGCGCCAGATTCGGATATTTGTTCCGCTCTGGATCTTTCATGTG
>JACKZZ010001777.1_pt1 | contig 49634 bp, 63 predicted proteins | sample 8027871 | NCBI WGS metagenome assembly JACKZZ01 (sample SAMN15724774, study PRJNA655200) | protist metagenome | isolation source: fluorescence activated cell sorting (FACS) single amplified genomes of... | place: USA: West Boothbay Harbor, Gulf of Maine | collected 2000-07-19
TCAAATAAATACTAACTATGAATTTTATATTAACTTGTGAAAACGGAAAACAAATAGATATGTCCACCGATATACTACAACAAATGTCAGGTGAAATAACTAGAGAAGAAGTTGAAGAGAGAATTAAATTTTATCAAACCACTAATACTATATAATATGAGAAATATTGAACTCACCGAAAACGATTGTACCTTTGTACACTATGTATTAAGAATGTACGCTACCCAAACTCCCGGGTTAGATAGCGAAGACAAATCAGAAATTCGCGAAGTCGCGGCAAAATTTAAATAACTATGAAAGAGTTTTACTGGAATGACGAAACAATCAACTACTATGTTGACTTATATGACCTAAATGGCTTCGCTCACGTTGCTATACGAGTTTTGGACTTTGTAACTAACGAATGTTCATTAGAAGATGGAGAATCAGTGGAAGACTTATTTGCCTCTTTGATCACTCAAGTTGAAGATAAAATACAATTTTAATACGAACACCTAACGATAATATAATAGTATGAAACAATATCAAGAATTTAACTCTGATCAAGAGTATGAAGAGTATGCCCAGCTAATGTGGTTAATAAATAATGAATATAATAATTAAGAATTATGAGTAGAAATGTAGAGTTCATAGATAAACTATGCGAATTAATGGGAGACGGATTCTTCTTATGTGATCAGTATTGCCAAGACGATTTATTCGAAATGCAAGATGGTATCGCTAAACACATTGCTGACAGTGCTAATGAAGGATTAGGTCTAGCGAAGTTTATGGTAACAAAATTTCCAAACACTTTTAAAACAGAGTAATTATGGAATTATGTGAAACTATAACCGTAAACGGTTGGGACTTTGAATTAGTAGAGAATGACGTAGATGATGTGTTCTACCAGTGTAGAGGCGACGTAATGTACGACGACGAACACGATGAAATGCCGGAACCAAGTCTTTGGCGAGCAGCGAATAAATTAGTAGAGATACTAACTAATGACGGATTAAAAGTATATGCCGGTCACAGTGAAAAAGGTTGGGTTGAAGTAACTATAAATACATAATTATGAAGCTAACTTGGGAAGAGACGAAAGAGATCGCTAATCGCCTAGATGAAATAATAGGTAATAATTTTCACGACGCTATGTATAATGTTATATGGGAACGTGAGAGTGACGAAGAAGTAGAAGTTAGCGATGAAGATATAATAGCAATTAAAGAACAATTAAAACGAATACTATGATGACAATGAAAGAAGCGTGTGAGTACGTTAAAACCTCCCGAATAGCGAATGCTAGAAAACATAGAATAGAAGTAACACAAGGTGATCTATGTAGTGGTTTAACGGAGAAAGAATATTTCCGTCTTAGAGTTAGAGCTAAGGGAGCTGGAAGTAAAGGTAGAAAGTATTCTCACACCAAACTATGGAGTGACCAAAACTTATCTAATCGCATTCACACCTTCTATCATGGTAAATGGGATTTACAAAAGTAATACGACCTAATAACGATAATATAATTGAATATAAAATAAATAACAATGAAGAAAATAAAATTCTTAAAGTCAAAAGAAATAAGACTAGACGGTGTAAAATATAAACCGTATTTAATCGGTAACTTACCAAACACATTTGCCTTCACTTACGATGAAGACAAAGACCAAGACGGTATAACAGAATGGTTTAACCTAAAAGGCCTTACCTATGTCAGAGTTTAAAGATTACCCAGCTGATCAAATAGCAGCGAAGCTCAAGCAAGTTGAAGAGTTTGAAAATAAGTATAAACCTAATGCAACAACGAAAGGTTGGCGTAAGTGGTGTACCGATCCGGCATACCGTAAACGTGAGTGGCAATCACGTCAAGCCTTAGCTAACTACGCTAAACACAGTGCTCATAAAGCATTTTCAACTAATGATAAATCAGTATTATGAAATTAATTAAAGTAACTAAAGATGGGGCTCTACATTTTAAATTGAGTGACGGAAGAATTGGCGCTACTTACCCTAGCGGTTATGTAAGAGTATCTACCAAACAAGATAACTATTACCATAAAAAACCACTAATGTACCAAATAAATAGACAAACTAAAAACTGGTATGCCCCAAAAAGCAAGTGGGGGTTTAACTACGAAAGAAAGTTAATACCTAATCATGCCGATCGAGTAAGAAGACTAATGGATTTTAACGAAGAAAACTGTAAATAATATGAAAAAAGTAAGAAAGTTTAGCCACATTGTGATAGCTAAAATAGTAAAGTATCACAAAGCATTTTATGAATTTGTAGGTCCTATGCCTAGAGAAACTAAATGGTAATGAGTGATTCAGTAAAAAAATGGTTTGAAATGCAAGAAGAGTTAAACGAACCAATAGTACCGATTGAAAAGAAAGAAGTATATGACGCCTTCATCTATAACTTAAATTGCTATGATGCAAAAATTATAGACCGTGAAGACTTTATTAACGCAATGGAAGATTATATATATGGGTAGAATGAAAGAACTTGACGAGATCGCAGACGGAATTGCGGACGTCTCAATGGAATTAATGTACGACAGTATCGACTGGCAATTAGAGGACTTCGATCAAGATGGCGACGATTATAATGCTATACACGGCGAGGTAATGTTCCGTGCAATCGAGAAAATGTACTTTAGGATTAAAAAAGATTATTATGAAGAATAGAGTGGTATACATAGATATGGACGGCGTGCTCGTCGACTTGCAATCTAACTTAGACAAGCAAGGCTGGCACCAGAATGTCTTCAAAGACCCACCACCAATGGAAGGTGCTGTTGAAGCGTTCAATGAACTTTGCTTCGATGAAGACTACGACGTCTATATTCTATCGACTGCTCCATGGGGTATACCAAATTCTTGGACCCAGAAACGCTTATGGGTTAGTAAATACTTAGGTAATAAAGCTCATAAACGCTTAATTCTTTGCAATCACAAGAACTTACTACGTGGCGATATATTGATCGACGATAGAACAGCTAACGGCGCAGGTGAGTTTGACGGTGAGTTAATACAGTTCGGTACAAATAAATTTCCTGACTGGAAAACGGTATTAAAATATTTACAAATATAATACGATCACTTTACGATAATATATATGTAACAAATAAAAAATAAAGAATTATGTATTGTAAATGCGGAGATGAAGTTCATCCAATTAGGATAGGTTATGGTTATAAAACATGTGTACCATGTAGTACCGTGCAAGATTATAGCTACGTACCAATAATAGAGCATAAAACCGGTAATACAATACAAATAGTCAGTCAAGAACTTAGTGCTTTAGTGCATAAATCTTGGCGAAGACGCTAGACGAGTAGCTTAATTAGACACATAGGAACTCAGGGAGGAGATACGTGTGTACGTAAGTGAATAGCTAGCGATACCCAGCGAATAAATAACAGACCGCGGCGTAAGCAAAGGTAGGAAATGTCTGGGTAACTGGGGGTGACTTGGTATTGACGTGGTGTAAAGCCCTATATGGGAAACACTGCGGAAGAGAGTTCGAATCTCTCCACCTCCACTAAAATAAATAAATAATGAATATACAAGACTATATTAACGAAGAAATGAAGATGTTGGATCGAGGAATTGTTGCAACACCAAATAACAGAGAGTACTTAGAATCATTTGCTAAAGCAAACAACGGATCTATGGACTTATTATTAATGCAAATGGCAATTAACTTTGGTTACAAAATAGCCTTAGAAAACATTGAAGACATTTACAAACAAAATACGAACAAAAATCGATAATATAATAAACAATAACAATTATGAGTAGACTAACAATTTATGAAAGGCTAAGACCTGAAATCAAAGAAGCGTTACATTCTGAAGAAAACGCAAAGTACCAAGTAAGCATTGACCACATCGTCGAAGCTTTATCAAGCACTACATTTTATAGTGACTTAAAAATTAGCGACGTTAGCTCGTTATATACATTTTCTAACCTTGAGATTGTCCGTGTTTCAGCATGGGACTTTAAGTATGGCGATAACATTTTAATAAAATAATAACTATGAACAAAGAAGAATTAGAATTAAAAGTAAAAGAATTAACCGCTGCGTTAACTCAATTTGAAAACGATCAAGCAGCACTTAAAGTCCAATTGAATAGAGCAAAGTGCGATCTTGAAGACATTAATAAGCCAGCGATTTCTAAAGAAACTGTTGATGCTATACGCGATGCAGTGGCTAATGCTGTAGGTCATTTTGAGTTTAGTAACTGCGAAAACTACGAGTACGATATTGAAATCGACTACGATAACAGGTTGCAATTGAGCAATATAGAGTTAAATTACACAGATGATTTAGAAGAAGCTATCTGCGGTGAGATCGAAGATTTATTTAAAGTAGAAGGCGATGACGAAGATTAAAGAACAAACTATACCTAAATGGTTTAAAGGTATGATCTATGATAATGGTGAGACTGTAGTAAATCCGTTTAGCGGCGAAGAATATAAGTTAAACGGTATTGAACTATCTATGTACGATTTTATTATGGGTTCTCAGTATGTATTTGAAGTTGCGCCTAAAACCGTAACTACAAAACAAATTAATGATTTTCATAAAGCACTTAACTGGTTTCGCAAAAACAATGTTGAAGCTTATATGATATTACTAGATTAACTATGAATTTACTTACTCAAAATACTAAATTAAAAAAGACATCTAAGGAACTTAAGCTCCGTGTGTTCAACTTCGGTATACCCGCATATAAATCTGCAAGCGGGAAGTTAACATGCCCAATGGCCGACGAATGCGTCAAATTCTGTTATGCTAAGAAAGGAGCTTATATTTGGTCTAACGTAAAACCCGCGTTTGAAAAGCGTTATCAGTTAACAAAGACTGACGACTTTGTCGAAGCTATGAACGCTGAAATACGTAAGAAGAAACCTGATTACGTCAGAGTCCATGATAGTGGGGATTACTACTCTCCCGCATATCTAAAAAAGTGGATCGAGGTTGCTATACACAACCCAGACGTGCGGTTTTACAGTTATACCAATATGGTAGATATGATGTTAAAGACCTCGTTACCAAGTAACTACGATATAATATTTAGTGACTCAGGTAAGCAGAAGCATTTAATAAATGAAAGAAAACATAGACATACAAAGATCTTTTCTAGTAATAGCGATCTCATATCTAACGGTTATGTTGATGCTTCTAGCATTGATCTAATGGCTACAAAGTGGTTTAGCAAGAATCACAAAGTAGGTTTAGTGTTTCACTAACTTACAAACTAAATACGAATACAAATCGATAATATAATAAATTAAAACTATGAGTAATATAATTGAAAAAGTCCTAGTGGACTCCGAGTGCATCCATGATGCAAAGTACAACAACATCACAAGCCGATTAACTTTATTTTATAAAAGCGGCGGTGTATATACGTACGAACGTGTACCAAGATTTTATTGGCACGGTTTATTCAACTCGTCTTCTAAAGGCAAGTTCATCAACGAGCGTATTATAGGCCAATGGGAATATACTAAAGTAAGTTAATGACTGAAGATGAAATTGAAAAGTTGGCTGAAAGAGTTGCTGAGCTTGTTATGATTGCTTTAATTGAAAAGCAAAAAGAGTGGGATCAGCAATTCACAACCGACGTAAACGACATGTTCTCTGATGGACTTGGTCATGTACGTATGATGGATGAAGAGGAGTTACTACTCGCTGAGTTAGCTAGATTAATGACATTACTAAGTACTTATGAAGAAAAAGAACAGTATGAAAAAGCTGCAATAGTTAATAACAAAATAAAAAAGATACAAACAAAACTAAACAAATTATGATAAAACCAATGCTCGCATACAAAGTAGACAAAAAACCTGTCGACTGGTCCGAGAAAGTATTCATGCAACCTAAGCTTGACGGCGTACGTTGTGTAATCTCTAAAGACGGCGCATTCTCGCGCACAGGTAAACCGTGGCTAAACATTGACCACATATTATCCGATCTTAAACCAGTGTTTAAGCAATACCCTGATTTAATACTCGACGGCGAATTATACAACCACGACCTAAAAAGTGATTTCGAAAAAATCATTTCACTTGTTCGTAAAACCAAACCAACTGCTGTTGACCGTGTCGAATCCTGTGATCTCGTGCAATTCCATTGCTACGATTATATCGATACCTCAGCTAAGTTTGAAGAGCGTATGAAATTTTTGTCTACTGCAGCATTGTATTCTTATTGTGTTAAGTATGTACCAACGCATTTTGTTTTTACCCGTGATGTAGCGAATGCTATACACGAAAGCTGGCTTGACGAAGGCTACGAAGGCTCTATTTTGCGTTTAAACGGTGTTTACGAGTGTAAACGATCTTATAACCTACAAAAGTTTAAAGATTTTCACGATACCGAAGCGATAATAGTAGGCTATGTACCTGGCAAAGGCAAATTTACTGGCCTAATTGGCAAGTTTCTAATGCGTGACGACGACGGTATTGAGTTTGGCTGCCCTATCGGCAAAGGCTATAACTTCCAAGATCGCCGTGACATACTAGAAAATGTACACGATTACATCGGTAAGCGGGCTACGTTCACTTATTTCGAGCGTACAAAAGCCAATAGCTACCGTCATCCACTTTATAAAACATTACGTAACTATGAGTAAACTAATATGGCAACTATACAACGAAAACATGATAAGCGAAGAGGTAGTACACCTCTTATTAGACAAACATTATAATAGAGTAAACAAAAAAAGATATTAATGAATATATTTTATTTACACCCAGATCCAGCTAAGGCTGCCAGTTACTTTTATGACAAACATAAAGTAAAAATGATTCTGGAGTCAGCTCAAATGTTATGTACTGCGCACCATGTATATGACAACGGTGATAATGTGCCGTATAAAAAAGCACATCTTAATCATCCGAGTACTATATGGGTACGTGAAAGCATACACCATTACAATTGGTTGTACGATCACATGCTTGCTTTAGGCAACGAGTACACATCCAGATACAATAAGCACCATCTTAGCATTGCAAAGTGCCGTGATGTTTTAATGAATCCCCCAATTGGCATGCCTGATAACGGATTCGTCGAGCCTCCTCAATGTATGCCTGACGAATACAAAGAATCTAGTAGCTTAGCTGCATACTGGAATTATTATGAACAAGAAAAACATAAAGTAAGAAACAAAAATGAGCAAAAAATTATACGTCCATCTAACATCAACGAATTATGCGGATATTAATACAAAAATACAAAAAGAAACGAAGAAAAGCGCGGCACGTAAGGTTCCTGGAAAACAGAATAACTCTAATACACAGCGAAATAGTTAGTGATGTTATAAAGGGCAATGATAAATTAAACCTATACAACAAAGCAAAGCTTTTAAAGAAGTACAACAGAAGATTAAAGATTTTAATCTACTAATGCGACAATAGCTAATATATAATTAATAGTAAGAACCTAATGTCATACTACGACCGAAATACCAAATACCTAGATAAGCATCGTATAATATATAGGCAAAATCCTACCACCGATACTCCAACAGAAACATTTGATTGGGGTTGGTTTTATAAAGACGGGACACACCAATGCTATACACTCTTTAACTCACGAGCCAAAATAAACACATATAGGAGCCTTAAATGGCATTTGTATGTATTATGGTACCTCAATCCTCAAATGGATCAAGAAGGCTTCTCAGCGCTTACTAAGTATATATGTAATAAAAGCTGGGGATTTGTAACATTCAATGTTTCAGATCAACTTAGGGAGAGCATGATATATGATGTCTCCTTAATGGAATTAGATACGCCGCCTCCAAATAAACTACGTAAAGTTATATTTAAAGACTTCACTGGGCTAGATATGCGACAAAAGCTTTCTATAGTCGGTAAGTTAGTAGGTAGGTCTAAAATTTCAAACACGGAAATTTACGATGCTATGTTGTTAGTTAACGACAGCGGCATTAAAATTACCGTCACTAAATTAGCGGAAGTATTAGGTTGTTCTACAAGAACTATTTATCGCAACATGAGTAATGAACTTAAAAAAGAAAAAGAATTACTAAACCAGCAAATCTAGTTACAGTATTAACACGAGATTGCATCGATAATAATAATATGAAAAAATATAATGTACAAAACTATATAAGGTATAAAGAAGATTTAAAAACTTCTATATGTAATCTTGAAGGTAAGTTTTATGACGAATACACTAGAGATGAATTGATAATAAAGTTTATGCCTTTAGTTGAAAACCTGGCTAGAAAATTTGCTACATCACAACAAGCTTCCGGCGTATTAAGTAGTAATGATCTAATACAAGAAGGCAATTACGGTCTAGTAAAAGCCGTAGACAAAATAGACTGGTTAATGATAGACGAATCACCTGACGTTGAAAAAACTTTAAAATCTTTTTTAAGCAAAAGGATTAAAGGGGCAATAAGACGTGCAATAGATATTAACCGGGGTAACATACGTATACCAGAACATAAACTAAATGAGATACGTAAAAATCCAAAAGACGAAAAGATTGTGGCAATGTTCTTTAACTCTATATTTTCTAGCATTGATGTAACATTCAATACAGAGGAAGAAAATCTTATGTACCAATTACCCGATACATCTGAGCCGTACAATGTGGCTTTATTGAATGCTTACTTAATGGGATTAATGAAAGAACATTTAACGGATCAACAGTATCATGTACTGCGTTTATCCTTCGGTTTAGATTGCGATAAAATGTCAGCAAACGACATAGCTAAGTTTTTAGGTATGAGTATGGATACCGCAAATGTACGGGTTTCACAAATAAAAAAGGAAGCAATAGACAAGCTTATCGCTAACACTGACGCAGATCAAGTGATTGATTATCTTTAAGTTAGGTGATTAAGTTTGATACGAAATGCGTAATTATATTAATATACCAAAACAATAAACCTTATGACCATAAACGAAAAACTGGCTACGATCCAGACAAAGTTTAAATCGAAAAAAAGTAGATTTAACTCCTTCGGCAAATACAACTTCAGATCCGCCGAAGACATCCTCGAAGCAACAAAACCCTTTCTATTAGAGTTAGGAGTTACAGTAACAATTAGCGAACAACTAGTCGAGTCCAACGGATTCCCTATTATTTGTTCAACTGCTACTATTTCCGATGGCGAAAATGCTATACACGCTACAGCGTTAGTTGGCGTTGATCTCGACCAAAAAGGTATGCAAATGCCCCAAAAATTCGGTAGTGCATCATCTTACGGTAAAAAATATGCTCTTGGAAATTTATTTCTAATTGATGATACTGCAGATAGTGACGCAACTAATTCTCACGGAAGGGGTGCTGCGGCAAAACAAAAACCAACTTTAACCTCAATAAAAGATCCAGCTTATCCAAAAGCGGTTCAATATGTAAAAGCAGGTGGTAAAGTAGAAGTAATTAAAGCTAAATATGCTTTGTCTCAAGAAATTGAAAAAGCATTACAAACACTATAATATGAATAAAGAAGCAGCTATTGAAAAGTTAAGAGAAGATGAAAACTATTACGGCAAGTTTGGTAAACAATACTTGTCTAATAGTGACATCGGCACCTTACTTACAAATCCTTTAGCGCTTGGTACATCTATGAAGCCGTCGGCGGCATTTTTAGTCGGTGGTTATTTTCATACTGCAATACTAGAGCCAGATAAGCTTAAGAAGTATAGGATAGTAGAAAGTTCAACACGAAGTACTAAAGCGTATAAAGAGATCTCAGGTGGTGAGCTGTGTCTTCTGCAAAAAGAAGTAGATCAAATTGATCTAATGACGGATAAAATGTTGGAAAACGATATTTGTCGAGGATTGATAAGAGGTACTAATGTAGATTACGAACAACCTGGGATTACTGAGTTAGAAGGGCTGCAATGGAAAGGTAAAGCGGATATTGTTAATCACGAAGAAGGATTAGTAATTGATCTAAAAACTACGGGTGATATTTCAAAATTCCGCTGGTCCGCATCCAAGTATAACTACGACTCACAAGCTTACATTTATAGTAAACTGTTTGGTTATGAAATGTTGTTTATAGTTATAGACAAAACAACGCACCAAATAGGAATATTTGATTGTTCTCCTGAGTTTTATCAAAGAGGAGCAGACAAAGTTCAACAAGCGGCAGAGCAATATAAATTGTTCTACCAAAACCCGGATTTTAATCCAAACAATTATTTTATTAACAAAACCCTTTAAACTATGGGAAGAACCAGAAAAAACCAAACAAGAGTATGCACAGTAACAGGAGTTGAAACCGATGTTACAAATTTTTACACCAATCAGAACCATGTAAAAGCCGTAGATAACTTAAGGCGGAATAGCGGCGCAACAAAGCAACAGTTGCAAAGAATGTTTAATCAATTAAATCAATACGCATAATGGCAAGTATTATTAAAGCAAGTATCAATCTGAATGAAATACCAAAAGACAAAATCATTATTGGGAAGAAGGGTAAGTATTTACCTGTAACTATTACTATCAATGATGAAGTAGATCAATTTGGGAATCAAGGCCCTATTGTTGTAGCACAAACAAAGGAAGAGCGAGAAGCTAAGCAAGGTAAAACTTATTTAGGAAACGTTCAAGTAGTATGGACTAACGGTGATAATGTTGCCGCTGCTCCAAGGCAAGACCAACCAGCTCAGGCGGCTCCGGCTCCTGCGCCTGCAGATGATCTACCGTTTTAATGCACTATAAAAACAACGGCGAACTAGCGTGTCAAATGTGCCACGCTGGTATGTCGCAAGAAGAAATAGATTTTTGCGATATATGTCCAGAATGCAGAGACGGGGATTAACAATTAAATTAAATTAAATGCAGACATTAGAGATCAATGGATTTGTTATTGACGAGTTCAATGTACATAAGCTTGAAGAGGGAAAGAAGCAGGGTATATGTCCTGTTTGTTCCAACGATAGAAAACCCAAGAATCAAAAGGCAAAATGTGCGTCTTACGATTGGGAACGGGGTCTCGGTACTTGTCATAATTGTAATAAATCATTTCAACTGCATACTTATCAACGTAAAGGAAAAGCTGAAAAGGTGTATGTAAAACCTGCACAACCAGACCCTGAACATCCTGATAAGACTTATGCTATACGCGATCAAGTATTGGAATGGTTTAAAACTCGTGGTATATCTCAGGAAACCCTCTTTGAACTAGGTGTTGGAGAGGGACCTGAATATATGCCTCAGACCGGTAAAACCGAGAATGTAATAAAGTTCAATTATTTTATGGGCGGCGAATTAACAAATGTTAAATACCGTGATGGAAGAAAGAACTTTAAATTATATAAGGGTGCTGAGAAAGTATTCTATAATATAGATAGCATAGTAGGCTATGAATATTGCGTCATAGTTGAAGGCGAAATGGATGTTTTAGCATTACATGAGGCAGGTATATCTAATGCTATATCAGTACCTAATGGTGCAACACTTAATACTAACAACTTAGATTATTTAGACAATTGCATAGATTATTTCGAAGACAAGGAAAAGGTTATTTTAGCCGTAGATTCAGACGAAGCTGGACAAGCATTACAAGCGGAGTTAATACGTAGATTAGGATCAGAGGTATGTTATATAGCTACATTTGATGATTGTAAAGATGCTAACGAATATTTATTAAAGTATGGAAAAGAAAAACTATCAGAGCGTATTTCAAGATCAAAGCCAGTACCACTGGAGAATGTTACAACGTTCAGGGATATCGAAGATGAAGTCACGGACTTTGTTCGTAATGGTTTCAAGCCTGGCTTTCAAATTGGTTTGGAAAACTTTGATAATATATTTTCGACGTACACTGGTCAGTTTATTACTGTCACTGGCATACCCTCTTCAGGCAAGTCGGATTTTGTGGATCAGATGGTTGTCGGATACAATGCGAACTATGGTTGGAAAACAGCTTTCGCTTCTCCAGAAAACGTACCGACATATTTACATGCTCATAAGCTAATGCGTAAAACCTGGCAAGGTATGCCAAGTAGAGATGATATTGGTACAGATAGATGGAATCAAGTAGCGGATCATTGTAATGATAATTACTTTCACATTGATATGGAGCGTTATACTTTAGAATCAGTTCTTAAGAAAGGCGCCGAGCTGGTTAAGCGTAAAGGTATTAAATGTTTAGTTATTGATCCATATAATAAGGTTAGAGACGTTGATTGTAAAACAGAAGACGTTAACCGCTATACTATGGAATATCTAACTAAGATTGAAATCTTTGCTAAAAAGTTTGACGTGTTAGTATTTATAGTAGCTCACCCTACCAAAATGTATAAAACACAAGATGGTAAAATTGAAGAGCCTTCAATGTATAACATTAAAGGTGGCGGTGAATGGTACGATGCAAGTTACCATGGCTTACTAGTTCACAGAGATTATGAGGCTAAGACTGTTAAAGCTAAAGTTTTAAAAGTTAAGTTTCAAAACCTTGGCGAGAACGGTGCTGAAGCTCATTTTAAATGGGAACCAAAGTCAGGTTGTTTTATACCTCACGAGCAAGTTAATTTGGCTGGTGAAAAAATGCCTTGGGAATAGATGCCTAGTATATATGGAAAGCGTGCTAAACCTATGCCGCCGTATTTAGCCAGCGAGGAGGAAGATAAATGGTATCACTATTGTGTTAGGAATAACATAAGAATATCTCCTTGGGGTATACAAAATGACACCGACCACTGGCACATAGCTATTAATTTAGGGGAATATAAAAAATGGGAAAAACCCAATATATCTCCTACTAAATATTGTAGAAATACGATATGGCCTGAATATTATAAAATGTGTAAATATTATTATGACAAATATAGAAAATGAATATAGAGGACTTATGGCAGGAATTCTCTACGGAGGATCTGACAAGGAGGATAGAACAGGGACTGGGACGAAGTCTGTCTTCGGAAGAACGATTAGACACGATATGTCACTTGGCTTCCCTATACTCACAGGAAAGAAGATAAGCTTTAATGCAGCAAAAGTAGAGTTGCTTTGGATATTAAGGGGCAGAACTGATCTCAAGTACTTAGAAGATAACGGAGTTAAGTATTGGAGGCCAGACTACGAACGTTCAGGTAGAACAGATAAAACACTAGGCCCTGTATACGGAAAACAGTGGCGTGATTTTAACGGCGTAGATCAGCTTTATAATCTTACGTATAGCATCAATACTAATCCGGATTCTAGACGTCTTATAGTTAGCGCATGGGCTCCACATGAGATGAAGGATATGGTTCTGCCTCCATGCCATTATGCTTTTCAAGTGTATATTAATAATGGTACAATGGATTTAATGTGGCAACAAAGATCTGCTGATGTATTTTTAGGTTTACCCTATGATATTACTATGTATGGTCTACTGTTAGAATTGTTAGTAAAAGACACAGGGTTAAAAGCAGGACAGTTGATTGGTCAATTAGGTGATTGTCATTTGTATAATAATCATTTAGAGCAAGCTAAAGTATATTTAGGTAGACCCAAACGAGCGTTACCTAAGATTGAACTAGTAAGAGGAGTCAATGCTAATATTCTAGGCGGTGTAAATATACCTCACCCCTCTGACATTAAATTAATTAACTACAATCCTTATCCTGCAATCAAAGCAGAGTTGAGTGTTGGTAAATAACAGAAAATATGTACAACATTTATCACATTCCTGGTAAAAAAATTGGAGTTACACGTAATCTTAATAAGAGGGTTACGGAGCAACAAGGTTATGGTCCAGGCGAATACGAAGTTTTATTTACAAGTGATGATATTGATTTAATATCTAACAAAGAGATAGAACTTCAACAGTCTTATGGCTACAGAAAAGACAGAACATTATATAAAAATTTATTTAAATCAAATATGAAAATAAACCCAACAGAACAAACAAGTACATTTCCTGTACCAGTATCTAAATTAAAAGGTAATCTTCATGATAACTTAGGAATTGAATGGGAAACACCAGAGTTTAAGTTCAAGTTACAAAAAGAACATATACCCTGGATAATGCAGAATGCTAAAACCTCGATGTATAATGACAATCGAAGCTACATATACAACAAGGCTTTTTATGAAGCCTTTTTTAATCCCAAGCATCATCCAAATGAGATACCTGATAGATTTGATCTTATAAGATTCTGGGCTGAAGATAGGGGTATATATAAAAAAGGTAATTCACATACTCAATATGTTAAGTTAATGGAAGAGGCTGGTGAATTAGCCTCCGCTTTACTTAAGAAAGATAAAGCAGAAATTGTTGATGCTATTGGTGATATGGTTGTTGTGTTAACAAATTTATCAGCATTAGAAGATGTCAAAATAGAAGACTGTATTGACTCAGCTTATAATGTAATAGCAAATAGAACTGGTAAAATGATTAACGGAACATTTGTTAAAACAGAATCACTATGAGCAAAAAACAAATAGAATTTAGAGACCCAGTAGTTGAACGCGTTGTTGATAAGTTTGTATCCCGATCTGATGTAGGCTTTGCAAAGTACGGTGTTACATTAGAAGATGACAAATCAAACTTGTTTGCTTGGATCAATCATCTTCAAGAAGAGCTTATGGATGCAGTGCTATACATGCAAAAACTTAAAGAGTCCAGCACGGAAGAGATGCAAGAAGCATTGCTAAAAAATATTGAAGTTTATGAGGAGACAACCCTATAAAAAAAGAAGCAAAAAGCGTGGTCCTGTCGTCAGCAAGAAAGTTACTTACGATGGGATTAACTTCGCTTCTGGATTAGAACGTTATATGTATATGGCTTTGAAAAAAGCTAAAATAAAGGCAAAATATGAAGGAGAAACGTTTGTTTTATTAGCTGGCTTTCATTTTGATAATGAAGTTTATGAAAGACAATCTAATGGAAAAGGAGAATACAAAAATAGGGGATGCAAACGTATACTACCTATAAAGTACACGCCAGACTTCATTGGTGATGATTTTATAATTGAAACAAAAGGTAGGGCTAACGAATCATTTCCTATGCGTTGGAAGCTTTTCAAAAGGTTAGTTATGAACCAATTTCCTAATGTAACATTGTACAAACCACAAAATCAAAAAGAATGCGACGAGACAATAAGCATAATCCTTTCGAAGCGAAAAGGTTAGCTAGGCAAAAATATGCTGAGCGTCAAATTGATAAGTTTGTTAAGTGGAGCTGGGACATTAGAGGCAAGGTTAAGTATAAAGAATTAGTAGAAATAATGGATAGATATAATATAAAAGTTTATGGAAAATAACGATATAAAAGGCTGGAGTTTAAGTTTAGGTTTTTACCCTGGAATATTATTTGGTATGAGATCATACAAAGAAAAAGAATTTACAACACACGTGTTTTATCTGCCGTTTGTAGATTTAGCATTGGAAATAGATAATTAATGGGACTATTTGATGAGCGCATTGCGTACAAACCTTTTGAATATCCTGAATATTACACGGAAGGTTGGTTAAAACAAGCACAAGCATTTTGGTTACATACAGAAATCTCAATGCAAAGTGATATTAAAGATTGGAATGAAAAATTAAATAACAAAGAAAAGAACTTAGTCGGGAATATACTTCTCGGCTTTGCTCAAACAGAGTGTGCAGTATCTGATTACTGGACACAGAAAGTAGTTGGTTGGTTTCCTAAACATGAAATACAACAAATGGCAATGATGTTTGGATCACAAGAAACTGTTCATGCGGTTGCTTACAGCTACTTAAATGAAACTTTAGGACTTGAAGATTATGAAGCATTTTTACACGAGCCTGCGACTTCTAAAAGGTTTGAAAACCTGGTGGCTTACGGAGGTGATAATCCTATTGGCATTGGTAAGTCTCTTGCTGTATTTTCTGCCTTTGCTGAGGGGGTTAGCCTTTATTCTGCTTTTGCTGTTCTATATTCTTTTCAATTAAGAAATTTATTAAAAGGAATTGGTCAACAAATGAAGTGGTCAGTGAGAGATGAATCTCTGCACAGTAAGATGGGCTGTAAGTTATTCCGCGATATGTGTAGTGAAAACAACCAATTACTAGGTTTATGTCGAGAAGATATAATAAATGCTGCAGAAACAATGATCTCATTAGAGGCAAAATATATTGACAAGATGTTTGAAGCGGGAGATATTGAAGGTATATCGGCTAATGATTTAAAACACTTTATAAGAAAAAGAACAAATGAAAAACTGGTTGAGCTTGGTTATATTGACCTCGGAGACTATTTCCCGTATGACAAGAATGCAGCGAGTAATCTTGATTGGTTCTATCATCTTACCGGCGGGGTCACTCATACTGATTTTTTCGCGATACGGTCGACGGACTATAGTAAGGCTAATGAAGGGGAAGACTTTGAAGATATTTGGTAATGATAAAAATAAATAAATATGTGGAATGAAAACTGGAAAAAAGGTGAAGATTACCCCGCGTGGGGTAATAACGACGTATACAAGAAGACTATATCCGGGGGATATTTATTCCACGACGAGTCACCGAGAGAAGCTTACATGCGCGTTGCTAAAACAGTTGCTCGCCGATTATATAAGCCGGAAATGGCAGAAACCTTTTTCGAATATATTTGGAATGGTTGGTTATGTTTGGCATCTCCTGTACTTAGTAATACTGGTACTGACCGTGGTCTCCCTATTAGTTGTTTCGGTATTGACGTAGCTGACAGCATACAAGATATAGGACAGAAAAATTTAGAGATGATGCTGCTCGCTAAGCACGGCGGTGGAGTTGGTATCGGTATTAATCAAATCAGACCCGCCGGCGCAAAAATTACAGGTAATGGAACATCAGACGGAGTCGTACCTTTTTGCAAAATCTATGATAGCACAATTCTTGCGACTAATCAAGGATCAGTCAGAAGAGGAGCAGCATCGGTTAACATCAATATTGAACACGATGATTTCGAAGAGTGGCTTGAGATTAGAGAACCTAAAGGAGATGTCAACAGACAATCGCTTAATTTACATCAGTGTGCAATTGTGGGTGATAAGTTTATGCGACGCCTTGAACAAGGAGATGCGGATGCTAGAACTAGATGGAGTAAATTACTTAGAAAGCGAAAAGCAACTGGAGAACCGTATATTATGTTTAAAGGAAATGTTAACAAAGCAAATCCAAAAGCATATAAAGAAAACGGTTTAAAAGTTCACATGACTAATATATGCAGCGAGATAACATTACACACAGATGAGAATCATAGTTTTGTTTGCTGCTTATCGTCATTAAATTTAGCGAAATATGAAGAATGGAAAGACACTAATCTTATATACGACTCTATCTGGTTTCTTGATGGCGTTATGGAAGAATTTATACAAAGAGCGAAGGGACTTAGAGGATTCGAGAATGCTATACGTTCAGCTCAAAAAGGAAGGGCCTTGGGCTTGGGGGTCCTCGGATGGCATACATATCTCCAGGAAAAAGGTATTCCTTTCGAAGGTCTATTATCTCAGTTTGAGACTAGGAAAATATTTAGCCAAATTAAGATTGAAAGTGAAAGAGCTTCCATGGCTCTTGCTGAAACTTACGGTGAGCCTTTGTGGTGTGCTGGCACTGGTTATCGCAATACTCATTTGCGCGCCGTTGCTCCTACTGTCAGTAATAGCAAGCTCTCAGGAAACGTAAGTGCAGGTATAGAACCTTGGGCTGCTAATGTTTTTACGGATCAATCAGCCAAAGGAACGTTTATAAGAAAAAATCCGACGCTTATAAAGCTATTAAGAAAACATAAAATCAATACAAATGAAATATGGGATAAAATTCTTGCTGACGGAGGTTCGGTTCAGGATATTGACGAGCTTAGTGATATTACTATGGGGCATGATATACCAGCTAAAGAAGTTTTTAAAACTTTTAAAGAAATAAATCAACTAGAGTTAGTTAATCAAGCTGGACTGCGTCAACAGTACATAGATCAATCAGTTAGTTTGAATTTAGCTTTCCCAAGCGAGGCTACGCCTAAGTGGCTTAATAAAGTTCATTTTGAAGCTTGGAAAAAAGGAGTGAAGACTTTGTATTATACTAGAACGGAGAGCGTTCTACGAGGAGATATTGCGCAACAGGCAATGAGTGAAGATTGTCTTGCGTGTGATGGTTAGTTAGTTAGTTAGTTGTTTAATGGGGCGCTGTGGTGGCGCTCCTATTTTAATTTTATTAAATATGAAAAAGTTATTATTATTATTATTATTGTTTACATTTTCTTGCACACAAGAAGATGCTAATATTGAATTATCTGAAACTCAAGAAATAAACGTGTTTAATATTGAGGGGACTTGGATATTAACAAATTTGCAAAGTGAAGCTATTGTTATTTATGCGGCACCAAATATGTTGCAGGGTAATATGTTTATAATTCCTATAGACTTTTACAACCAGGATGACTGGTCGGTATTAGATGCTACCGCTGAATATGATTGGTTTATAGAAACAACAAATAATCAACGCATATTAACAGTCATGGGTGGTTACTTTGGGGAAGGTGAACTTCTTATACAAAACGAAGGAGATTATTGTAATGAAGAATGGTATTCTTTAGCTATAAGCGATGTTTGGTGGGAAAGAGTTGATGACTCTTGTGATTAATTATTGCCTATCAAAGAAACAAATGACATCCTCATACTCAATAGCCACATCAAAGCTAGGGCAAGCTTTTGCAGCAAACTCATTGTGACCGTGTAACGTTGCGTCTGGATAGTCTTTCATTAAGTTCATTATAAGCTCATATAGTGAACTTTTTTGTTTCTCTGTTCTAGTGTCAAGGGGTTTAAAGTTAACGCAATCAATTCCTCCTACGTATGCTATACCTATTGAGCCTTTGTTCAATCCTTTCACATGAGCGCCACTCCTTTCAACTGGTCTACCCTTAACAACAGATCCATCTAAGTAAACTAGATAATGGTATCCTATATCAGACCAGCCACGACCGTCCACGTGCCATCTACGCACATCTTCTACGGTTGTATGCCTACCTTCCGGCGTTGCAGTACAATGCAAAATTATTTTATTTATCTTCCTCATTTACTTTTGACCATTTAGCTATTGTATATCCTATAGTTACTGCTAAAAGTATAATCTTTAACCAGTCTTCTATTTGAGTGAATGTAGTCACACCTAGCGTGCTGCCGTTTATCAGGTACAATTTTAATTCTTGTAGATTCATTTCTTATTTTTTGTTACAATGTTTTTTACTGTTGAACCATACTCCACATTTGCATTTGATATAATAAAAAGCAGTGGTTACAAATGGGCTAGCGATAATTCCGCTCCAAATGTTTGGGTGCCAATGTTCCCCGCATAATCCTAGTATGTGTCTTAAAGCTTCCACTTATTTCGGCACGCAGTTAGGAACTGTTTTACCTCCTTTTTTCTTAGTGCCTACCATTTTATAGTTTTCCCAACACGGCTTCTTTTTAACAGGGGATCTAAAAGGTCCGCCACTTCCATCAGCGTTCATAGATATATCCATAGTGTCTTCGTGAATGCTTCTTGTTCTTACTTTTTTAGTTATTGGTATACTCATTATTCTCTGTTTTGTCTTCTTGTTTCAGCAGCTTTTCTAGCTGAAGCTCTACGTTTTTCTATTTTAGCATCCATATATGCGTTGTACTCGGCTTCAGTCATATTGGCTACTCTTTGCCTTTCTTTTTCTTTATTCTCTTCTCTTGTTTTCTTGGCTTTAACTTTGCCTTGCTCTTTTCTTTCTAACTTGGCTACAGCTTTTATCAAATCAAACTCTTCGTTTTTAGCGCCAACATCCCAGGTTCTCCACCCTAATGCTAAAGCGACTCTTTGAAGTTTTGTATTCCTAGCGTCTAATGCTTCAGCTATACCCTGCGCTTCCATTATAGCTCTGTCTAAAGGTATATTCAATGTAGCTGATGCAACATTACCAATTATACTGTATGACGGAGATAAGTTAAATTCACCATCAATAGTAACATCCCACGGGTGCTTTTTAATTACGTCTTTATCAAACCTGTATGTTTGTATACCAGAATATATTTTTCTAAGTTTAGACCCAATTGGAGGGGATATGTTGGCTGCTTCAATTATAGTATATGTATGATCAGCTTTAAACCCTTTTTCCTCTTGCTCTTTAAACTTCATTATGGTATTCTTTAGAGTAGACACCACCGCTCCATACATACCTGTACCTCTTAGTACCGAATCAACCATACCGTTAAGTATTCTAGTAGCTTTCTTTTCTTGAATAGCTGAAGCTTTTTCATCGTCCTCTTCATCTTCATCAAACCCTGGTATTAAAGCGAATAAAGCGTTTTGAAGAGCGTTAAATATAAAGTTTTGTACAGCTCCGTAATACAATATCTTAGACACATGAGTCTTAGCATCCCCACGGCCGTTTATAAGATCCTGAGCGGACTTTTTCATCAAACGAGTGTATTGCATAGGCGTATTCTGAAAAGCCAATATAAGACGTCCTGCTGTACTTCTTTGTTGTTGCGAAACCAAAGCTGGATCACCCGACTGCTGTGCTTCGTCTGATAATTTACTAAAATCTGCAAAAGCCTTTGCTTCAGCGTCAGCTTTACTCATACCTTCTTTTAGATATGTATTAACTCTGTTTCTATAAAGAGTGGCTCCACCGGCGGCAATTGCAAAACTATCCGCTATTTGTGTAGGTGTAAAACCTATCTTTAACAAATAAGACACTACTGCATTTACTTTATCTTTAGAGTCTTTAGCAGCATTAGCAATCTCTGATTCTTGTACGTCTGATTTTAAACCGCTTCTACGTTGCTTTAACTTGTCAGAGTTAAATATCATGGCAAAATCTTTCCAGTACTGTGGTTGGTTTGCAAACGCAATAGCAGCTTTAACTGGATTGTTATCTGACCAGTTTATAAAGTTGGCAGAAGAAAGTGTTTGTAATATAGCCGATCTTCTGTTAAAGAACATTATTGTACCAACTGAATTATTAACCCAGTTATTCCATGCGTTAGTAATCTTGTTCGATCCTTGAGTTCTGTTGCTACCTGTTTTCATAGCGAACAAAGCGTCCTCGATGGCATCTCTACTTGATCTACCATAAAGAGCTTCAATTTTGTTTAAGCTTTTCTCATCAAAGATTTCATCAGCATTATTAATAAACTCTTCTAAGTATTCTTTTCTGTTTTTCTTTTCTGTTAAACTATTTAAATCACTTAAAGTTGTCTGAGCGTCCCAGTATTCACCAGGCTCAATCCATTGATCTTTTTTAGATATTAATAACAAACCATCAGCAAATCCTTTAAGGGCAGGATCGTTAGCTACCATCGCGCTAAGCTTAGCTCTGTCTCTTTTCGATATACCAGGTATTTCAAAGCCTGCTTGATCCCATAGATAAACTCTTATAGCGGCATCAAACGTGTAGTCACCGTCAGGTGTTAGCTTAGATAACTTTTTCTTTACAGACTTGAATTCTTTTAAAAGAGCTTTAGTATCGTTTTTAACTGTTTGACGATCTCTTTCCATTGCTGCAACGCCTTTAAAGTAAGGATCCATTAATGCCTCTTCAAAGAATCTTTGATCAGCTTCACCTTGTTTTCCTTTGCCGGCAAATGTGTATTGTGTTAATCCCCTAAAGTCTTCAGCACTAGGTGGTATAAAGAATTTAAATCTTCCTTCCTTTTTACCTCTTCTTCTTGCTACAACTTTTGAAAAGTCTTTTACAGATTCAACGCCGGTTTGGCGCTCAATCATGTTATTAAACTCTTTATTTAAATTTTTACTGAATTTTATTTTAGCTTGTTGTACTTTACCTTTAACGTCAAAGTTATCCAAAACATTTTGTACTGCTTTAACATTTTTAATAGCATCATCCGAAAAGTAAAAATCATTATAGCCTTCAGCCACTTTATTAATCATCCAATCAGCCTTAGCTTTAGGTGATCCGTCTGCTAATCCTGTTATATTTTCAAGACGAACATTTAAGCCAATGCCTTTTAAAAACTTGTGTATAGCAAACTTCGCATCCGCTGGCCTCGCTGTTAATATAAAAACATTTTCATTACCAAACTTTTTATTACGAGCCATAGCCTTCTCGAACATAGGGCCTTTGTCTCCGTCTTTAACTTGAGAGAACTCTCTAAAATCAAACTCAGCACCTCTAGCTTCTAAGTTACTAGACTCAGCAGCAAACTCGGTGGCATCAATTTTACCAACTTTATTTTTAGTTATACCAGCGTAAACCTGATCTAAAAAGTCTTTAGGCAAAGGTTTACCGTATTCAATTGTCTCCGTATTAATTTCGTATAGCCTATCTCCAAAATCTTTTCTGTACTGAGCTAAACTTGCTTGTACTTGATCATAAGTCTTCTCTACAATGAAATCTTTTAGTGATCTTTCTTTTCTAGCTCTGTTTCTTTCCAATGCGGTTTCAAGAGGAGTCATGGCTACAACCATGTGAACCTCAAAACCTTGGTCTTCTAAGGCTTTTATTTTTTTAGTAGTAGCGTTATATGAAGCTCCAGTGCCATCTATAACCATACCATCGCCATTTACAGCATATTTATCAAACTTAGCTACAGCGGCTTTTCTAGCATCAGACCCTAGCTTAGAGCGCATTGATCTTTGTTCTGCTGTGTAGTCCGATTCATTAGCAGGCAACCCGACTTCTGTTTTCATAGCCTCTAAAGCTATATCTTGATTAACAACCTTGTACCCACGTCTACCTAACTGTAATCCTTTACCTACGTTTGTTTTACCAGCACCAGGCCCACCAACCATAAATATAGCTTTTAGTTTAGTTGTACCTTCGCTAAAGCCGCCTTCTACATTAGGCATCGTATATAATACGTTTGACTTAGTTGTGGCTAGTGTGTCGTCAAAATCCCATACGCTGATACCTTTAGGGTTGACAGCGTAGTCTTTTTTGTTCGCGTTGTTTATAGCCTTTTGTCCAGTTACTACTTTAGAAAATTCTTTAATGTCTATGTTCTTAGAGAACTTAATAGCTTCTGACCTTTCTTCTATTAATTCCGATGCTGGTCTTAAGTCGTAAGTGTACACAAACGCTTGATCAGCCTTTGGCAATAGTAGTATTCTTTTATCCTTAAAAGGATTGTTCTTTCCGAAGGCATCAACAAAATCCAGTGTTTCTCTTGTCTCCAACCATTGATCGTGGAATTCTAATATCTGATCAATCTTATAGTCAAGTTCAATTTCGCTTAAGTTTTCAAAAGCTAATTCAGCAAACTCAAACATACTGCCCGCATTATCCGCTAAATGCTCACCTTTTATATTACCCTGGGGTCCATCTTTAAAGGTTATATATTTTAAACCAGTTAAAGATCTAAACCCTCTAACAGCAGAAGACTGGGCTTGAAGCATTTGTATATAAGAAGCCGGAGTTATTTTGCCTTCATTAACAAGTTTTATAGCGGTTTTTATAACATGCTTTGCTAACAGCTTATTTTGGTAATTTGCTACTTCTATTTCAGGTATAAACCTCCTATACTCTTCAATTTTTTGCGCCGCAGTTTTATCGCTATCTAGTATTCTGCTTATTTTACCCATTACTCCCATGCTAGAATTCATAGGGGAAACTAAACTTAAATCTAGATTTGGCGGTAAATTTTTACTTTCTTTTTGAGACGATTGTATATTAGATAGAGTGCTAAAATATGCGCCAGTAGCCAAAGACCCGTCGTCGTTTTTAACATAAATATATCCTTTAAATTTTCCGTTTTCTGCTTTTTTAGCAGCCGTTGCTAGCTTATCAATTTTTTTCTCAGCAGGATCTAGTAATCTGTTATAAAACCCAAAGCCATCAAAATTAATTATATCAGTTATAGTACTGCCAAGGGATTTAACAAGAGTACCCATATCTTTTGCAAAGTTATCTAATTGCTTTTTAGTGCTTGTTTTTTTAGATAGTGCTTTGCCAGCTATTTCTTTTACAAAATCAGGTACAACATCAGATTTTTTAATACCCTGCAAGAATTGTACCACAGGGGCATCAGTAACAAGCCCATCATCAAAAGCGCTTCTAACTAAAGCACCTATTTTTGGAAATTTGTTATAATCCTTAGGGTCTAATATAATATCGCCATTTTCATCTATAACGTTATCAATACCTCTTTTCTGGGCTTCTCTAAATAATCTACCAGCGGCTTTTTGATAACTCTTTTCTTGTATGTTTTTGCTAAACTTAACATTGCCTCTTTCTACTTGACGAGAAACTTCTGCTACATAGTTGTCGAATAATTCAACACCTAATCTTTCTTGGTTAGCTTCAAAGGCTGCTGCTATTGGGCTATCTGGGTTTTGTAATTCTTGTGTGAACAGATCAAAAGAATATTCTTCAGCCAATGCTTTAGACACAGCCTCTTTACGACCTCTTATAACTTCGCCATCTTTAAATAAGTAGCCAAGGAAATCTGTATCACTTACATTATTAATAGCATTAGGTACTCTACGTACTATTTCAGCACCAGATGTTCTACCTGCTTTGTCCGTACCTACGGTTTCTCTGTCAATTTTCTTTCCTTGCCAATTAGTTGTAAAGCTTCCATTAACTTGCTTTTGAACAGCAAAAGGCATTGATTGCATTAACCAAGTTGTGGTCATGTTCTCAAGTATAGGTTTTTTAAGCTTTAAGAAATTTCTCCTAAGCTCTCCGCCTTTCTTAGCACCTAATGCTTTTTTAAATTCAATGTCGGCTTGCTTACCCATTTGCTTTTTAATCTCAGCAACAAGTGGGGTTACAGTTTTATTCTTAGAAACTTTTGTATCTAACTTTGATTTTAAAACTCGCACAGTGGATAATATTTTATCTTTTACAATATTAGTAGCTTCAACCGGAAGGGTCTTGCTATCTACTAAGTTTCTATATTGTTTTCTATCACTAGTTTTAACTGGTGTATCTACCGCTTCATCTTGAGCTATACCTTTTTGATCTTCAGCTTGCAGGTTATCTATAGAAGATAGATATATTCTTTCTTGCTGTGGCTTATTGTACTCTTCTCTTACAACATCTTTGATTCTTAGAGATATACGACCATTTAAGAAGCCATATAACTGCCCTCTACCGTCCCATTTCGTAGTCTCTTGACCTAAATACATTTTCTCTACAACAGCGTCTGTAAAGCCATCTAATTGCTGAGGCTTTAAATTGAATCTTTTAGCAACTTGAGCCTTCACCATTCCAGGCAGCTCCATTGCAATATCAGTTTGCGCTTTAACTCCCTTTAAGCTTTCTTGCGGTATATTACCTAGATTGTCTTGTGCAGAAGCTAACGAGAACTTAGTCTTAGTTTCTTTTTTAGATTCCTCCTTAGCAGCTTTCTGAGCAACTTTTATATTTCCTTTTAGAATTTTATTAGCTAGCCCTGTTATTTCTCCGCTATCAAATGATCTTGAAAAACTTTGTAATGCTTTAAAAACATCTTGACCTGTTTGTATACCTTCGCTTTCTTTGCCTGGTACAATTTTTCTAAACTGATCTACAACCTTTTTAGAGAAGGTTCGGTCAGCGCTCATGTCCACATTATAAGTGTACTCTAGCATAGTAGCTAGTTTTTCTTCTGCAATTTCTGCTGGGGAAAACTTATCTGCTGGATATTTTTTTTCTACCTCAGCAAACTTTTCTTTAGCTCCTTTGAAATTTTTAACCATATAACTTTCAAAGTTATTGGTAAGTCCTACAATATCCGCGTTACCCTCAATAAGCTTTTTAAATAGTGTAGCGTGACCTGTTTCGTGCAGTATAGTTGCTCCTAGACCAGCTTCTACAAGATTGTTCTCTATTGTAAAAGCCATAGGCAAACCAAGTTCCGCTCCTATATAGTAACCATTTACATCTCCTGCATCAACCGCTTCCTGTAATTGTTCTTTTAAAGCTTTTTTCTTATCAGGCTCTAAGTTAGATTCATCTATTATTTTTGTACCGTACTTTAAAGCATCTTCCTGAGTTGTTACGTTTACGGTATTAAACATCAAATCTTTTTCAGCAGCCAGTTTTATCTGTATTTTCTTTTGCTTTGCTTTAGCAGCGGAATTGGTGCTATTAGCGATTACACCGTTTTTTATAGCATTTGCTGCATCAATTTTATATTGAAATTTATTTATGAAGTTTAATTTTTGAGCTGCACTTAAATTAGGATTTGAGTTTGCTGCTTCTATACCTTTCTTATATTTGTAAGTTTCGGCATCAATGTCAAGTAGCAATCTTTTGTCGTTATTGCTTAGCTCGTCAATGCGATTTTCAGCTAACTTTTTAGATTTTAAGTTTTCTATAATTAAGTTATCCGCTTCTTGCTGTAACATGTTTAAAGTAGATTCCGCTTGAGCATCTCCTTCTTTAGGCATATTAGCGGTTATAGTATTCATTTGCTTTCTGATTTCAAATATTCTTTCTGTTCTATTTGTTATCTTAGCAATTTCCCCATCACCGTTAAATGCTCTATATACATCCCCTGCTAAAACAGGTGCTTGAAAACCAAGCCCAGACATTATAGCCCCTGTAAGGTATGCTTCCCCGAGTCCTTCGGTTATAGCTATATCTTTATCTAATAAGTATTTATCGGTTGCGTTGTTTAAGAGCTGAGCCGCAAATTCAGCCCCACCTTCTTTATTAACATTAATACCGTATTTTGTTGCCGCTCTTTGGAAGCTAAATGGTTTTAAAGCGTAGTCATCAGCTATTTCAAATGCTCCTTTACTGGCTTTCTTGAAATTGTTTTTTCCAAACCCAAAGTATTTTAAAGCTCCTTTTGCTTGTCCAAGCGATACTCTTTCTGTAACATACTCGGCGGCTCCATACAAAACACCTGCTCCATAAAACTCGAGAGCAGATATTTTTAAATCTGGGTCGTGTTCCATTTCCACTTGCATTTCATGGAACTTGTTTCCACCAGCAGCAGCCGATACAGCAACTAGACCAGCTCCACCTGTTCCAACTGTTATAGCTGTGTTAACTGCTTGTTCAGAGAATAGGTCCAACATAAATTCTCCAAAGTCTTCAATGTCTTTAACTTGACCTAGCTGCTGCTTAGCTTTAGTTACATTTTCAATTTTCTCAACTTCTTCATATATACTGTCTACTCCCATTTTAAATTGGAGGCTACCAAAAATATCACCCATTCCGCCAATCCCGCCTAGGTATACAGGCACATAAGTACCTTGATCTACACCCGCGACTCTTCTAATTATTTGCGATGGGCTTAATTCATGCAACACGCTACCAAGACCCGCTACTGTTCTAGCTACTGCTCCAGTTATTCTATTTGTAGCAACTTCGGTATTGTTGTAGGTTCTTATAGACATGTCCGCTAACACGTCTAGTTTATCTGTAGAACCCTCCATTGCGTTTAAATCGTCAAAAGCTTTAGAATACACACCATAAGCTGTTTTCTGTGTACTAACTAAGTCGTTATAACGATCTACATCTTGTTGAGTTATAGAAGCAGCATTATTAGTGAATTTATTATTTAGCGAGTCTAGTTCTGCTCCTGTAGTTTCTAACACCCCGCTAAATGTATTTATAGTGTCTACAGAATTTTTATAATTCTCAACAGCTTGTTTTTTCTGTTCTTTAAGTTCTGCTGTTAAAATACTTCGCCCCGCTATATATTCTAATTCCTCATCTGTTTTAGCAAAAGAAGAAGCATTAGCCGCTTTTTTAATCCTACGAAGACTGAACCAACTTCCAAAAACATCTTTTTCGTACTCCTCTAATATCTCCTCGGCTTTAACACGTAATACTTTTTCCTCTTCTTGTTGAACATAAAGTTCTTTTGCGCGCTTGGACCACTGCTCTTCTGGAACACTGTACATATCGTACTCATTACTTGATGACTCAGCTAATTGTTTTTTAGCTACATCTATAAAGTCAGCATAAGCTGGTGTAAAGGTTTCACTAATAACCTCACCAGTCTGCATCATCTTGTCTAGCTTAGGGTTGTATTCCCATGCTCGCTCAACATTTCTAACAGGAGTGCTTGCTCTTTCCTCTATCTCTACCCTAGTTTCTTTAGGTATAACTATGTCATTTAAAGCAACTCTAGCTTTATCAAGCCTTACACTTTCTTCTGTTTGTATTTTTGGTGATTCCAAGGAAGTATCCTCCGAATTTAAAACCCCATTGGTGGACACTTGGTTTTGATCTGGAACTGCAGACGCATCCGTCTCCACAGCCCCGTTTTGAAAATCCTCTACAAGAGCCGCGTCTGGATTCTTATATTTAAAGTAAGTAAGCTGGCTTTCTGAATAATCAGTAGTGTCAACTATTGTCCCGTTTGCTAATTTATATTTTGGCATAACTATTAAAGTGAATTATATTTTTTCATTAACTTATCTGTAAACTCCTTACTACCTGGCTCTAGCTTTGGAAATTTTGATTTAATAAAATCTTCTGCTAATTTCATTTTATCATTATTTACATTATTGTCAGGCGTTGTTGGTGTTGTTGTTGTTGTTGTTGGTTCACCAGATCCGCCTCCAATAGCCACATACTTAATAGGATCGCCTGGGTTGTAAGGTAGATAAACAGCGTAGTTACCAGCTTTACCGCCAGGAGCTTCCTTGCTTGTTAAGTATTTTGTCTCAGGTGTTTTGTATTGTTTAGTTGGATTATTGCTGTTCCCTCGTCTTTGCTTAGCCATTTTTTCATTATAGCCTTGATCAGCACTAGCTGAGATTCCAGTTAATATTTGGTTGATAACTATATCTTGAAGCTCGTCTATGTTAGCAGCGTCATTTAATTGTTCTTGACTAATAGCCATTGGCTGTCCAGTAAAGAAGCCGTCTGCAGCTATTGATCTTAAGGCATTAGGATCCGTATTAAAAGCTTCTTCTAGTTGTAGTCTTATTGTAGCTGATTGCGTTTGCGATAATTTTGCACCCGACTTATAAACTGTATTGGCTATGTTGGCTATACTGGTCGCTGTTTTATATGCTTTGTTTGCAGGGTTTTTGAAATCCCTGTAGTTAAGTTTATTGCCACTAGAGTCTGTAAATATAAAGTCACCGTTTTCAACAGTGAATGTTGCGTCTGGTGAATATATTTCGCCTGCTTGCTTTTTTAAACCTAAATCGCCATCAGACAATCTACCGTTCTGAAAATCATCTATAAATTCTGTTTGGCTTGCTTTGTATGTTTTAAGTGTATTTGCAGCATTTACGAACGAGTTGTTAACCGAGTTCATAATATCAGCATAGTGCATGTACTCTGGATCCGAGGCGGAATATTTTACTATTTCATTAGCAGCTTGTACATATTGATCTTTTTGGTCTATTAAGAAACCTTGGATAGCTTTTTGTTGAGCTGGAGGTACACCTGTTAAATCAACATTTGATTTCATTTTATTAACATAGCCAGCTATCTGCTTGTCTACAGCTTTAGCTTTGGCCTGCTCCTCTTTAATAACCCTTTGCCTGTTATCTCTAGCGGAAGTCATGTAACTATTAACCTCCTTTAGCTCAGCACCTACGGTACCAGCAACATCTAGGAACCCACCGTCTTTGATACCTCCGGTTGCAGCGAATAATTCACCTTGTATTAATTGTTGATTTGCCATATTATATTTTTAATTTCCTCCTTGGGCACCCATCATGTTCTCCATAAAACCAAATTGTCCATCACCGCCACCCATTTCGGCTAAACCTGGAATTGAAGGTAGAACAGCTCCTGCTAATCCAGTAACTCCACCTATTATTGATTTTGTAGCTGCCGCCTTGGCTGCTTTAGCTGCACCTAATCTTTGTTGAGACATACCTAAAAGAGTTTCTGTTTGCTCTTTTTTCATTTTTCTAGATTGTAAGTCTCCAGCACGTTCTTGCATGTCTAACTGGCCAGCCATATTACGCTCAGCCATTTGGTTAGCTTGCTCTTGTTGTCCAATACTTAATGATGCGGTTCTCATGTTTTGAGATTGTTGGTTGGCTAGTGATTGCGCTAATGCAGCTATACCGGATCCACCAGCGGCTCCTTGCAAACCAGACATAGTATTAGCTAATGCTTGGTTTTGTTGCTCTGCTGCAAATTCGGCTTGTCCTTGGTTCACAGTTAAGTCCTCCATGGTATTCTCCATGTTAGAATATGCGTTAGATGTGTCTAAGTTTTTAAAATTAGCCATCTGACGATTATATTGTGCCTGCGCCTCGCGCATTTCTCTTTTTCTTTTGCCGCTGCCAATTATCCCACCAGCAATTCCTGCAAGACCTTTGACCGCTCCTAGTATTGGTAACATATCTTTATTTATTTATAGTTTTATTATTACGTATTATTTGCTACTCTCAAAAACCTCTGTGCCAACAGAAAACATTTCCGCATAATCTGAAGAGTTATTTTTAAATTGAGCATTCAAGTAGTACCCTGTTAAAGAGTTTATATTGGCAGAATTAGTTTTACTAAACAGTATAAAGCTTTGTAAATCCGGGCGCGCTGCCGCTGGAAGTATATCACAAGTGATCGATTTAGCGCTGTAATCTATAGCTGTTATTACACCTATTTTATTTATAACGCCTCCGTTAATATCATTTGTAAAGTATGCGGTATCCCCAATCTGTACAGAAACCTGTATTTGTTGTGGGAATATTAATGTTATTTCATCCATAATTAAGGGTGTGTATATGTTAATGTTGCTCCTTCACCATACGATCCTCCACCGCTATAAACCACAGCTTTGTATTCGTATGTAATACCAGAAACTACCGGAAACACAGAAGTATAATCAGCTGTACCACCACCGCAATTACAATCGTAAAATTGCGCTTGAGCAAGAGGTGTTGTTGTATCTAATACTTGTATTCCTTTCCTCTCTATTGTGCCTCCGTTGTCGCTTATGTTATTTCCGCCAGCAGTCAGAACATCCCCGATAACTGGATCTGTTGATGGTATCCCTGTTACTGTAGACACACTCCCTGGTGGATCCGGAACTATTAATATGCTATCTAGGTCAAACGAGAAAGTAACATCATCCCATCCAAAAGACTGAATATATGCTTCACTAGTCAACGTCCAGTTATTAGATCCAACCGGATCGTTCTCTATGTTGTTATTTAGTAAAAATATCTTGTTATTGTTAGCTAAGCTTAAAGTAACTGTCGAGTTGTTAATGACGGTTATAGTGTCACTAAATGTTATTTCTTTAGTACCAGCGTTAACGCTTTGGACAGTTATACCGTCAGGTAAAGGCGAGTCATAAAAACTCATGCCCGCTACAATGTTTGTTACGTCTGTAACTTTTTGTACATTACTTGCGCCACCGCCATCAAATGTTATTGGGTATTCAGGAAGATTTAAAACGTTTATATCATTTATAGGTGATATACCTACAACTGGTGTTCCTGTGTTATTTACAATATCAAAAGACATACTTACAGGTGCACCTGTTTGTCCAGATAATCCACTTGACGAATAACTTGGAGGTGTGACAGCAATAGACCTAGTTGTAAACGTATTGTAATTTATAGTTATAGTAATGTATTGGTTTAAGCTAATTGTTACTGGTTGATTAAAGCTTCCAGAAAAAACACCCGCGATAGTTATGCTATACACCTCATTGCTTGTTGAAGCCGGGAACGTTACCGCAACAGCTTCACTGCCGGTTGATGGTATTATTCCATTGTATGTCGTGCTACCGGAAAATATAGGTTTATTAGATGTTAATGTATATGCAGCCCCAGCGTCCCCGGCTACAGTATATGTTCTTGAGTCTCCTGATTCAGGAATTACAGAGCTGTCAATAGAGTAGCTATCTACTTTTAATGAAGGTGCAAATGCAGCTGCAGCTATTTCCCAATAGTCTCCAGATGCACTACTGTTACCAAACGTATAGAATATTTCTATTGTTGTATTTATTATCTGGTTAGAAGAGTTAGTTGTATGTGTATATGAGACTGAATAGTCGGCCATATTTCCATTTGTTATTGCTATTGTTGGTGTATTAACAAAATAAGTTCCCGGAGCAGCGGATACAACTTGTGTGAAAACGTTTTGCGTTTGACCAGTTGAACCAGGCGCATTGTAGGTTGCAAATAACGTGGCAGGCAATACATTCACAGCCTGCGCATACGTTACAGTTCCAGAAACCGAAGTGTCAGCTATAGTGGCTATACCTCTTATACATAAATCTATTATTATGTCATTAGAAGGCATAACGCTTCCTGGTATCAATGAAACCGTACATAGAACATTCGCTGCATTCGTGGTGCTCTGGCTAAAGACAACATTAGAAACATAGTCTGGATATGGCAATGGCGCGCTAAAATTAGCAGCATCTAAAGCATATCCTTGATTCGGTACCAGCGTTAGTATAATATTTTGATAATCATCTAAAACCTCGCCTACTCCTATTGAATTTACAGAATGAAAACATTCTACTGAAAAATTACCTATGTTTACTGTATTGCTCATATTATGGTATTATATCTCCTGTTAAAACATCCAGCGTTAAAGCTGAGTTGTTTGGTTGAACTGCTGCATAGACCTCTACCTCTTCTTTAAATATTTGCATGGCTACTCCATCACCATGTGTGTCAAGAGAACCTCCTGAAATCCATGTATCTGATACTAATCCAAATACTATATAGTTAGGATTATTAGGATCAGGTGAGTTTGCAATTATATCTTGAGCAGTTTCTAGGTCAATTGTCACCAAGTTATATCTGTCGCTACCAGAAAACGCATCGCCTGATGTTATATATTTTTGCGTTGCTTGATTAGATAATAATGTACTGGTAACACCTTGGGCAACCGCAGACGGTATTACGCCTGTCCATTCTACATCTCCTGTACGACTATTTGCGTTACCGTTAGAATCCACCGTAAATGTATCGTATATTGGTAGTCCCGAATTGTTAGTGGCCCCGCCATTATTACCAACATAAACTCTTGCAAAGGTTACGCCATTACCCGTTAACCTATATGTACCTCTAGCGCATCCATGACCACTACCTCCAATAGCTGACATTTGTGTTGGCGGAAGATCTGGATCTGGATTATTCCAAGTTCTAGCTCCCTGTGCTGATCTAGTAGTTACTAAAAATTCTAAGTTTGCGATAGCTGCAGCAAGAGTATCTCCTATAACTTGCTGTGTTCCTGTATTTCCATCAGGGTCTTCAACCGTCATAGTGAAGTCTATAGTACCTGGCGATGTACCTTCTGGCACACAGCTATTAGGTATATACCAATTACCAGTGCCATCATTCAATGGTTCAGGCTGTAGCATCCACCCTGGCAAATTAGGTACAGGTGTCTGAATAATTAAGTCAAATGCTTCATGATCTGGATCCGCTAATATTATAGGATTATAAGTAAAGCAGTCTCCAGCAGATAAACTTGGTGTTGGAGCAGGACTAACAAAATAAGGATCTTCTGGTACTTCTAAGAATGCTAAGGTAACAGTAAACGTATTACATATAGAGCCGCAACACGCCTCCACTACAAATGTACCTGCTTGACCATAGAAATTCAAATCAGGATTAAAAGAGAAGCTACCGGTGGAGTTTAACGTTAGCGACCCACCTGATGTAGAATCAAGGACTAAGCTATATGTTACGCTCTGTGAGCAATTAGTAGGCCCTTGTAATTGTATATTTAAAACAATATCTTCTGTACCTTCGTAGAATTGATCAACCACATTTGGTAGCTCTTCCTCTTCATAACATGTAGGATCAATACATACATTTAAGTAGTATGCAGTGGGCTCCGTATCTCCTGTTAATTGAGTTGCTCTACCAATACCTTGAACAGAAAATTCAGGTGTTTTTACATTTGTATCGCAATTGTCGTTAAAGAATGTGGGTAACCCTTTTATATAATTAAAGTGCTTCCCTTCTTTTGTAATAAATTCTTTTACCTGGCCTTCTTGTAAATCTGTATAAACAGAATTAGCATACCAGCCTTGTCTTGTTGTAACTCCTGTCGGGATTAAGCCTTGTGCAATAATCTCAGCTATAGAATACTCTTTGTATACCTTTTCTATACCAGGTAAGGAATACACATATTCTAAAGATCTTGTGCCGGAATAATTCAATGTTTTGAACCCTTTCACAACAGGGGATTGGTCATTAATTATTAAGTCAACAGAACTTTCATAAAACCTCCCAACGCTACTTTGTGGTCCTAAGCCGTAGAAGTTGTTATAAGCTTCATTTGATTTGTGGTGCCACAATAAACCAGATTTAAAGGTGTAATAGTTATCATTTAAATAAACACCGTTTTCTGGAATAAAGGTTTTACGACTTGACCAACCATTTACGCCTTCTGCAAATGACACAGTTGTTTTTGTTGTTGGTAAAACCACTGCTGGTTCCGGACAGTCAGGGTCTTCATTTAATCTATCGAATACCCTTACTGATAGTTTATCTTGCCATTCTTCAGTTAAGTCGTTTAAAGTGACGTTATACTCTCCAGCTGTTATGTCATAAGACCCTATTATTCTTTCGTTGGCAATTAAATTGTCACTAAAGAAATCGCTCATTCCATATCTTGATATTTCTTCAATACCATCCCTGGATAATCTTAATACAGCACCTCTTGCTTGATCCGTAAAATAAGCTCTATATCCAAATTTAGCAAAAGACTCTGGTTGCTTAGATATACCGAACTCACCCGCAAATGGAGTTGTTTGCCCTAGTACGTTGTTTGTAGATGTTAAATTGGTGTTTCCATCTGCATTGAATAATGCATCTTTGTTGGCTAGTATTTTTAATACCTTATCTTCACAAAATGTAACCAAATCGGTATCTCTTGTATAAAGCTTTCTAATAGGCCCATATAGGGGGTTTAAATCTTTAGTTATGCTTAATCCTTGTATAAATTGATTTAAGTTATTTATGTTGGCGTTGCCGTTATATATACCAGAGTATATTAATCCGTTGCTTTTTCTTTCTTCACCATAAGGCTCATCTAATGGAGCTGAAACAATTGGCCCCTTGTCTATAGTAGGTTGATTGTAATCATCTCTAATCCTATTAGATTCTACGCCATTACCGTAAGAATAACAGTTATGCCAATCTAAAGTAAACTCAACACCGTGTTGGTTTATAGGTATTGCTCCAGTTGCTTGGTAGTATAAATCAAGATCAATTGCTTCTTTTGGCTCAGTTTCAAATATAGCTGGATTCGTCGATGTCAACGTTTTATTACCTTCCCCAATAGCCTCTTCTAAAACTTGTATACGAGGTAGGGATCCTCCAAAAGCATTATCTAATGAGTTTCGATCTCCGTTAAATTTTGCAAAAAAGTCTATGTTACCATTTGGGCCTAGTGCTGAATCCAAAAGGACAGATATAGAGTACATGTGGTTACCGTTGTCGCTATCTGCGCAACAGTTTGTACATGGAAACCACCCACAAGTTCTCATTTTACCTCTCCTAGACCTGTATGCTTCTACATCTTTAACGCCGTATACATTACTTTTATCACCGTTTCTATTGTCTACAAACCTTACTAAAACACCTGGTTGCATTAACCCGTTGCTCTGGCCAACATCCCCAGCTAATGGGCCAAGATAAGAGGAGCCGCTTACACCTGCGCAGCCAAACCCAAAGCTAGACTCACCATTAGTAGGCGGGTTGTACCAAGCTTTTGTGTTCTCACTTTTCCATACTCCATTACCTCCCCAGGCGCCAAAGCCCATGGTTTTTTCTTTATTAAAGTTATCGCCACAGCATTCAAACCAAGGATCGTCATCTTCTCCTGGGTCTTGATAATTCCACCCGAACTTATTACCGTTACCTTCTGTGTTTGTGCTTTGTTTAAATACATTTATACGCTGCTCTCCAAGAACACCATATACTTTGTTCATTGCATCAAAAGGTTTTATAACATTTTCTTCAAATGCAAAATCTCTATTAATTTTTACAAAAAATCTACCTTGAAATTCTGGTTTGTTTTCTTTTACTTCTTTAAAAACATTTATATTAACTTTGGCTCCGTCAGGAACATCGCCAAGGAAATTAGCATCCTCCCCGAATGGAGTATCTAATAAAACCTCGTATCTCGCTCCTACACCTGTTGGACCTCCGCTAGCTATCCTGTAATCTTCAGTTCTTGCTGATCCAAATCTAACAGATATCAAATGCTCCGAGGTGAATGCTTCTTGGAAAGGGTCATTATTACCAGCTCCAGATGGGCCGTCAAATTCTATTCTAAGAAAATCTGGCTCAAATCCTGTTACCGTTTCCACTCTCGCAAACGCAACAGATCTATTAAATGTAGCGATGTAGTCTGGCGCTTCATTTTCTATAGCAAGCACTTTATACCTAGCATCTTCGGCTACGTATATATCAGTATCATGCTGTTTTTTGAGCACTAAGTATGTATCGTCTGTTATTTTATTTCTTTCTGAAGATGGGAAACTTAACCAAACGTTACCGTCTTCTGCATCGTAGTATCTATCTAATGCTAGGTTGTAGTATTCGTTAGAAGTTTCTTTTATAAAGTATTTAAAATGTGTAGCCCATGCAGGAGGCGCGTGGTTAGATATAAACTTAAGGCTAGTCACAGCTGCGGCGTCTGACTTTGGGATTGCTATGGACGCATTGTTATTTGTAAATACTGGTGTTTCTCTACCGTATTTATCTAAGTATAATAATCCTGCTTGGTATGTTCTTAATGATTTTATAGAATCATAAGGCATTCTAAGTAGTGATTCATCTGTAACACTTGGGTGATCTAATGTTTGTTTGTCGACACTGATATCTATTACAGCGGGCACATTATAGTTTTGCAAGTAGTTACCGTATATAATTCTATTTTTGGTAACCTCAAGTGCTTGCGCTTTTCTAGGAACATTATCCCATGGTCTTATTATTTGGTTAGCCTCAACAACGGCTCCAATAATTTCTGAGTTTATACTAAGAGAAGTTACTGCTTTGTCGTCAATAGTGTCTACTAAGTAAACAGCCGTAGATATAGACTCCTTGTATAATACCTCGATTTCTTTTACGTCATCATTACCCCACTCTAAATCTAGTATATCAAGCTTACGTATATTGTTGGTCATACCTATATTATAGGCGTCTGATGAAACATATTTAAACTCGTTGCCTAAGAAAGCAGGTTTTGTCCACGGTGAAAATGTAGAGAATTGATTGTCTTTGTATTTCCATCGGTACGCGAATCTTACGAAACGGAACTCAAACATAGGCATATCCTCTTCTAAAAGCACTTGCCACTCAATTGGCTGTATATTATCTAGGTCATCATAAGTTTTATTAATATCTTGTGATATAGACAATATATTTATAGTAATAGATGTTGTACCAGAACCAGAGACAACCTCTGCTCTAATACCAAATTCCATTTCTTGATTGTAGTCACCAACATAGCTACCAGATAAGTTAACTATACTACCAGCAGCCCATATCGGAGCGTCACTAACATTTATTGTTACTTGCCCTGTTATACCGGATGGGTATTCTGATGGGTTGCTCTGTGCTTCTGCATAAGTAGGCATAGAAACATAATCCACTGGATCATTGTTAGTGGGTATATATGTGAAGTTCTCCCTGTCTGTAACAGTATATTCTGTGGTAACTGGAGTTATACCTGTACCTGGCCCGCCGACAACACTAGCGTGCATATCTAAGCTTGGCGCTTCTAAGGGTGATTTCTTTATTACAGTAATATCTTCCTCTAAAAAGTCTCTATTGTATATTTTAGAGTGAGTTATAAAATCAGTTGTTGAATTTTGAAAGTCCCCAATATTTAGTCTTTTAGGTTCTTTTTGGTTATCTGTCCAGTATAATACGTTGTCAATAACACTTACACCTGTTATTAAGTAGTCTTTTGAAAAGTTTAAGTTATTGGAAACTGTTTTATTTTCAACAAGCAAAGGGCGAATAACTTTTGTAGCAGTAATAAACTCAGCTATAACACTGGCCTCATTCGACGCCACGAACCAATATATCTTATTTGTTATTGTATCTACAAAGCTACCGATACAATATGCGTTCGTCAAGCTATTTATATAGTCGCTACTCCACTCTGTAAAAGAACTTGTATTTGCGCTATATGCTTTGTTTATAATCTCAGTGTTACCTTTTATATTTTGTAATGCACCTGTGTCTGAACCTTCTGAAGTAGATATTTCTAAGTTCAACGCATCCCTATATTGGCCTTCTGGTATTAATCTTTCGTCGACGTCTTTATTCATTTTGCCGCCGCGAAAGGTGTGTAAGAATTCTGCCATACTAGTGTTTTATTTGTTTAGACTTCCCTCTCATTATCTGGGTTATCTCTTCTAATTTTATATTTGATAGTCTTAGCTTAGCGTTTCTTTTAGCAGCAGATGATTCTTTTTTAAACCTTTGTACAACGTATTCTGGTATATTAGGCCTAACAGATAGAACAGCGTAAGCAATGTACTTATATAATGCCTCTTCTGCTAGCTTATGGATAACCATTTCTTCGTCTGTAGCTAATCCGTCAGAAACATATTTTAATGTCACAATACGGTTGCACATGTCAGAACTAAACCTAATTAAGCCTTGTATAGGATCTATAAAGAATACTCCGTTGGATTGCATGTATTGCGGATCCAAACCGTATCTTTGCCCATTATTACCCTTCTTAAGCAAGTCTGCTGCTTGTTCATTTAAGCTGCTGTCGTTACTAGTTCCTCTTTGTCTGAAATCATGCCATGTGTTAGATTCTTGTGCTTCTAATATTTCTCTATTCTGCTGATCAAACAAATACTCGTAGTTGTGATCTTGGAGTATCGGTAATGGGTTGCTAGTTTTAGAAGTAGGATATATTACTCGTTCTATACCGTTGTCATTCCAGGTAAGCTTTACATAATTAACATAATCCTGTGGCAACACAAAATACAACTGCGGACCTATTTCTATTTCAACAGATTTATTTGAAGGCAAGACATCAAAGTTGAACTCTTGTATACCACGCATAGCGTGAAATAAAACATCTGTTCTTTTTATCTTGCTGATTATTTTGTCTTCTCCAGTATAGGATATAATAAAGTTATTAATTACATCTTTTATAGTAGTAAATTGGTAATCACCATAGTTCTCATCCCAGCTGTTCCATTGCCCATCAGCTCCAAGGTAATATTGTTCATTGTTTTGAGTAAGTAATCCCATTTATTATGATTTTTCTTGTTGTGTGTTTCTAATCTCCTCTTGAGTAGCTATTTGATTAACCTGTAAATCTTTAGTCGCTAAACTTGCAAGCTCTAGTATTTTTATAACCAATTCAGTTTCTTCAGACGCATGCAATTCAAAGTTAACCGAGAATGATGAGTCATATAAAGCTTCACCTAATACCATTTGGTATTTCCATTCTACTTTAGCAGGTTGCTTAACATAAGTCAAATCAATGTCAGCTGTTATTTCTACATCTCCGTATACTTTTAAGCCTCTATAATCGGCTACGTATAATGGGCGAACATTTCTTGGTTTGGTTAGTGGAGATGAGTTTATGTATAAAAACTCATTAGCATTAATACGCTCAACCTCAATCTCTTCAATAGTTGTTTGAGGCGTTTCTGGACCCTGAGCTGGATCTAGTATTAATTTAGTAGTGGAGTTTTTGTATATAACGGTACCTAGACGGTACAAGTCATCTGGTAATATAAACGTGCCATTTGAGCCAAAATTATATTGGAGGTTAGTTTTTCTTGTTTCGAAAATAGAAATCTTTTCGTCAAGTAGTTTTAGCATGTCAGAGTACTCGGTATCATTACCGGGCAATCTTCCAAATTGGTTTATATCGTAAAAGTATTGTTCAAATAAATCTAGTTGCGCTTGATTTGCAAATAAATTAAATTCCTGAGGCGTAACATACCCTCGTTGTTCTTTATTGAGTATTGATAATACTCTTTGATAAACAGTATCTATGCTTACAGCCATATTTTTTTATTTATAGTAATTAAGCCACCTCAAAGATGGCTTAACCACTATGAGTGACTATTTAAAGTCTTTTTTCAATTGCCTTATAAACTTCTACACCATCATCTGTCTTAAACCACGCAGCTAATGCTGAGTATGGATTTTCATCAAATGGGATCGTCATAAGTTTTCTATTGTTATCCCCGTATGTAAATGTTCTTTGATCTGGCGAAAGTTTGATTATGCGTGCTTCTGTTGCTTTAATACCAAAGTTACGAAGCTGAACGTTCTCGTCATTCGCTAATTCTATGAACAATAAAGGTTTCTTTTTTGCAAATAATAAACCATCTCGTTTCAATTCACTACTAGATAATTCGTTTACTTGATTTCCAAATTCAACTCTTAATACAGCTTCTAGCTCATCAATACTTAATGCCTTAGCTAAATTCAATGCCTCTATCTCAGCTTCAATCCAATCTAATTGATTCGCAGCTTGTTGCACTGGTTTGTATTCTTCATATAATTCGTCTTTATACGGATGATACAAAGATAAAAGTTTTTGTAAAACTTGGTTTTCTTTAGGAACTCTTAAAGCGCCATCTCTTAGAACAATTCTACCCAATGTAGCTGGTCCTTGTTGTTCATCAACAAATGGAGACCTTTGATTTGTTGCGTATTTTAATTCACGCTGATAACCTTTTTCTTCATCAAACCACAATAATGGCCGCTTGGCAGTATGCATTGATGGAACAGTAAATACTAAAGGACGTTTATTACTTTTTAGTGTATATAATCTATCTTTAATTTCCCACGTTGGTTTGGTGGGTTCTTGAGCTGTTGCTTTTTTTGCAACAACTGGCTGAGGTGCAACCTCAATTGTTTCTTCTGCTTTTGTAGCTTTTTTAGCCATGATATAATAAAATTAAATAATTAATAAGAGTAATAATTACCCCCGTAGATTCAACGAGGGTAAAAATTACATAAATTTACTTACTATGTAGTAGCTTTCAACAATACGAAGTTGTTAGCAGCTTGTACACATAATGCTCTTTCAGATAAGAAATGAACATTCATTTCATCCGCGTCACTTGTGAAGTTGCCTCCAACTGATCCAGTCACCCAAGACTTCAACCTACGGTCATCAGCTTCAGAAGCTCTGTAGCGAATGTGTAAGAATGGTCGTGAGATATTCTTTCCTAATTGTTGGTCGTAAACAGTTGAAGTTCCTGCTGGTACTAAAACCCCCTCAACATCAGCAACTAATCCACGAGTAGTAGAGTCGTTTAGATATTTCCAGTCAGTTTTGTAAAAGTCATAAGAACCTCTTCGGAAACCTGAGAATCCTAAGTTCAAAGCCATATCTGCAGAGTTGTCGAATACACCGTAAGATGTACCACCAGCTCCGTAAGTATTCTGCTGAGCTAACATGTTGTCAATAGACAAAGAAGTTGTTCTATCTAAGAAAAGCATGTTTTCTTCAATAGCTCCTTGCTTGTCTAATTCAGCTAGAATAGTATCGAATTCACCTAAACCTGGGCTTGGTGCGCCACCAGCGCCAGCAGCTCCAAAATTAGCGTCGTTGTATACAAGGCCTCTTTCCTCAAGTACAGAGAATAAACCGTCAGAACCAGTAATTGCACTACCTCCGCCGAATCCAGCAGCAGGCGTAATATTACGTACTGCACCGTTAATGTCTGTTGATTTCTCAGCTTCAACCATAGCCATTTCTAATTGATCTTCGAAACGAATACGTGCTTCGTGCTCAGACTTTAAGTACCATAAGTATCCAGAAGTACCAGCTTCAGTAGTTACTTCAACCCAACCGATTTGAGCAACATCAGAACCATTCACATTATACTTATCTCTAAGGATGATTGGTTTGTTGTTGAAAGTTGTGAATGAAGCATCAATTGAGTTACCAGCGTTGCTAGTTCCTTTAGCATACTCAGAACCGTATACAAATGCTTTAACATCTCCACCAGTAACAGTGATACCAGAAACAGCACCATAAGTATCTACTTCTACGTTTTGTCCTGTTACAGCTTTTACATACGCCTTTTGAGTTGTATAGCCTTTAGATACAATAATAGTCATTCCTGGACCAATTAAGTGACCAACTGGGAATGTAAGGTTAGTTGTATCTACTACTGTTACATCGTCATAAGCGATATGTAATCTACCTTGCTCAGACCATACTACTTGATCAGAAGCCATAGGCATCTCAGCTCCTACCATACGTAAGAATCCAGAGATAGTTCTGTTTCCAAAACGCTCTACTTCTTTCTCATATACTTCAGGTAAAAATTGTTGTGTAAAATCCATCTCTCCTACAGAAAGATAGTTGTCACCGAACAAGCCCTTTATTGGGCGTGGGGTTAAGTGACTTAAGTTTGCCAGCGTCGCTGGCGTTGTTGCAAAACCTGCCATTTTTTTAAATTTTTAATGGTTAATTATCTTTTTTTGATTTTCAGCTTTGAACCATTAACACTATTGCCGGGTACCGCACGTATTGTCCACCCATTTGCTGTAGTTACTTTTTCATGGGTCCCTCTCGGATCCATATCTACATTTTTGGATTTCGCCATACTGCTTTTCATTGCATCAGCTTTTCCTTGTTCGTAAAAGTGATTAGCAACTGCGTCAGCGTTCATTGCTGTAAATAGAGATTTGTGATAACCTTTTGCGTCTACCATTTCATTTTTGTCGTTCAAGAACTTCTTGACGAAATTATTGATGTCGCTTTGGGTATTTTTAATCTCCGTGGTATCTTTAACTTTAAACCTATATTTCTTGTCTCCAACTGAATAATCAAAACCTTTGAATTCATTATTGAAAACGCTATCTGTTTGGTGTAAAAATATTTTTGATTGCTGTTCTTGTTCTTGTTTAACCGTTTCTTGTTCTTTACTATATCGATTAAAAAACTCTACAGCTTTTTGTTGGTCAGGATTTAACCTTGATCCAGCTTTAATTTCTTCGTAATATTTAGACTTTAAACCATCTAAGTGGTTTTTAGCCTTAGCTAGCTCTTCTTTATAAGCTATTTTCTTTTTTCTTATATCTCTCTCCTCGTCTATATCTTCGTCATAATTGAAATTATCTTCCATTAAGAAGTCAATCTCTTCTTTGTCTAGATGAGGTCTTGAACTTTCGTAGTACTCTCTCAATAGTTGATTACCATTTAAGCTGGAGTAATCTGTATTTAGTTTTACGTAATCTTGTAAAGTACCTCCAGTATCATTCATAAAGTCTACAACTTTTTGAATATTTTCTGGTAATCCTATGCCTGTTTCTTCTTGCTCAGCTATAGCTTCTGCAACTTCGTCAGTGAGTTGTTCTGTTTGCTCTTGAACCTCTTCTTCTGTAATTTCTTCAAGTGCTTCAGCCTCAACAACAACCTCTTCTGTAACCTCTTCTGCAACTTCTTCAGCTGCAACTTCTTGTTGCTCTTCCGGTTTTTCCTCTTCAGTACTAAATTTACTAAAGTCTACTTTAATCGTACCTTCTTCGTCTTGAGACACCGCTGAGTCAACGGGTTTTTCGACCGCTTGCTCTTCAGCTGCGGGCTGTTCCTGATTACTCTCAGGAGTAACGAGGTCTTCTTGTTCTACTTGGTTTTCTAACATGATAAAATATTATATAATTATTACTATTATTATTACCTAGGCTCGAAAGAACCTAAGTCAAATCCTCCGCCAATAATGTCATTTCCGCTAGATTCAAAGCTTTTTGGAGGGGTATTGTTTTGTCTTTGATCTATTAACTTACTTTGTTGTGTTGCTTGTAATTGTGTTCTTTGATCTTTTCTGTCTTCTTTTTCAGACTCTTTTTGCTTCTGGCCTTGGGTTTCCAATCCTTTTAATTGCATATTGTATTGGAATTCCTGAGCCATCAACTCTTTCTTAGCAGCAACTTCCGCTTGCATTTTTTGTAAATCAAATTGATTTTCCATTTGCATTAGTTGTGCTTTTTGAGCGGTAATAGCTTCGTTCTTTTGTACTTCCGCCTGAGCAGCTACTTGCTGAGCTTGAGCATTTGCCTCCGCTTGAGCTTGCATATTCTGCTGTTGCATTAACTGATCTTGTTCTTGTTTCTTTTTTCTACGAATCTTTAAAACTTGATTAGCTAATTTTATATTTTTTATTTCTCTAATGTCAATAGCATCCGCTAAATCAATTAAACCAGCAGATAAAGCTGTCTGAATGTTATTTTCTAACATAGCTCTTTGCTCATCATCTGGCGCTAATTCTAAGAATATACCAAAATCATATAAGTGTAAATCCTCCATTTCTTTTAGAGTAGCTACATTATGTCCACCTATCTTTTGAACGAAAGCGTCAGCAGATGGTGAATATTCTAATATATCTGATATACGTAATGACAAGCATTCCGCTAGCTGAGCTGTCAAGAAAAGACCAGCATCTAATATATGCCTTGTAGCGGTATTTGAATTTGCAGCCGCCATCTTTTGTATACCTACTAAAGCTCTAGAATCAGGCGTGCTGCCATCTCTAGCTTCATTTAACCCAGTAACATCTCGGATCATTTGAAGGTAATAGTTGTAAGTAGATATTAAGGATTGTAATTTTTGACCACCTGAACCGCTAGCAATTTCTTGTATAGGCACTTTGCCAGGATTCATATCTCCTTCTTGGGTCATAGATCTACCTATAACAGAACCAGTTTGGAAGAACATGTTTAAGGCTTCTTGCGGATTATAGTTCGTTCCGTTACCTAAATCTATCTCAGCTAAACCGTCAGCGTCAAGATAAACACCATCAGGTACTAACCTAGACATAACTTGTTGTAGTTTTAAGTGAGTCAACTGAATCATATCAGCAAACCCTGTTATTCTACTAACAATTGATTCGATTTTACCTTTATACATTCTAGGAGCCACTATACTATAATTCATTAGAACCTTAGTTTGGTCGCTCTTTGGACGCATCATATTCTTGGCTATTTCCCATTTTAGCAAATAGTCTGTACCTAATACAAGCACCCCTTCATAAAGTACCTCTAGTGATCTAGACATTTTACCGAATTGCTCTTCAAGCATTTCAACGGGTGGATCAAACTGATCATCTCTTACTAATATCTTTGTTGCTCCAGTTGCAGTTTCTTTAACTTTGTAAACCTCGTTCATGTATGTTTTAAAGTTGAAATACAAAACTTGAACTGTGTTACTATCAGATTGATCATAATTTCTTATTGATCTATCGTAAAAGCCGTTATTCTGAAACCCTTGTTTTGATATGCTCTCCATATCTTCCTGGGTTAAATTTGGAAATTGCTTTTTTAATTCGTTTAAAGGGATGCTTTTAACTTCACCACAATAATATATATCGTCAAAATACGGTGATTCAGTATAAGAGTATACTAAATTAGCCGGGTCTACATAATCAACTACAACACCTTCTGACTTGCTAAATCTATTCTTAACAGCGCCAATACCAATTACAGATAAATCATATATGATTCTCTTTTTTGTTAAGTCGTAGTTATTACCGTCTAACAATGTTTGGATTGCTTGTTCTTCCGCTACTTCAACAGCTTGCTTGTAACTTAGCTGCATGTGTATTTCTAATTCTTCCTGACTATCCGGAAGCAACTCTGGTTGGTTTTCAAAAAGGTTAATACCAAATTCCGCTTGCGCATATTCGTTTAACTCTTTTGTCTGCATGTCACGAATAATAGATTCCATATAAGCCGTTCGTTTGCTTACGCCGTATGGATCTTGTGAATATGCTTTTATATCAAAAGCTCTTTCAGCTATGCCGTTAACTAGTATGTCAACAAACTTTGATATGATAGGCACTGGCTTCCAATCTAAATTTAAATAAGATAAATCACCGTTAATAGATAATTCATCTTTATATTTTTGTATAGGCTGTTCGCCTCTTGCATATAATCTTAAACTATGAAACGTGTTTTGATTGCTCTTATATCTCGCAGTGCCTGAATCAGATTTAAACCATTCATCTTGAATAGCTCTACCAACTCGAAGGCCATACTCCGATGACACTTTTTCAGCGTCGCTAGCTACTTGGCTAGGGAAAAAACTTTTTACAACTGACTCAGCCATATATTATTTTATTATTTTCGATGTTGTACCGCTATTTGTGTATTTAGCAATATTTAAATTTAACGTTTGTTTTTGAACAGGCGCAACTGGTCTATATAGGTGTCGATTACACGCCATGATAGCTAGTCCAGAACTTATCGCTGCATCATACTTTGTTCTTTTGTTTATATCAAACTTAGCCCAATCATTCAATGTGTTATTAAAATACACATCCCCGTATTGACCGTCTGATCTTAAACCAACATATCTATCTATGTAAGCTTCAATTGCCGCGGCGTGAGCCTGTTTTATATCTTCGCTAGAGTTAGGTATTCCGCCTATTTCTTTTTCTGCAACAGATAGCTTGTTCCATACTTTATCGGGACGATTCATAGAATAACCCCTGTACCCTCTTCTTTTAAAATAATATAAAAGCCTAGGTTTGTTATTCTCAGCCAAAAGCGGCATCCCATAAAATACACAAGCCATTAATACATCTTCAAAAAACATTTCAGATGTTTGTGGTCTAGCTATGTATTCTAAAAAGAAGTGGTTTGGCGGTGCGTTTTCCATGCTAAACTTGGTTAATCCGTGCAACGCTCCTTTAGATCCCTTTCCATCAACGGTGCCGGATATATCGTAACTATCACATCCAAAAGCTCCCATGTGCTCATTGCCTGGGAATTTTAAACCATTCTTAGTATATTGTTGGTTCTGCAAATTATAATTAGGTACCCACGATATTTTGAATCTTCCATTTGGATTTGGTGTAAATCTTACTTTTGTATCTTTTATACCATTCTCCCAAGAAAAACTACCGACATTAACAACGTTTGTATTTGCTAAATCCTCGTTATAATCTATTTGTTCGTATATTTTTACTAAATTAAATATACTGTTTTTTGTTTCATCTCTAAAAGCGTGTTCCTCTGTGCGTGGGAACTGTCTGTAAAACTCATTTAGAGCGTCCTGGTCGCTTTTTAATCCTTCAGCCTCATTGTTCCAGTGCTCGATGACTCCGACGTCGATGTGCTCTCCATGAGGGCCAACACAATCTTCTGATGGGGTATCGAATACAGGCATTCCATAATTGTCAATGAATCCTTCGTAATTCCATTCCATAGGTATGAACAAAGAATATAATCCTGACTTAGTCTGGCCATTACGGTTTCTTTTCGTGACGTCTGAGTCATTATAAAGCTTTTTAAAATTTTCACCTCCTTTGTCTAAAGCGTTTGATGTTGACCCCATCATACACTTGCCGATAATTCTTGCTCCTAGCCTTAGTGTTGTTTTCGTAACCCTCCAGTTGTTGAGGATGTTGTCCGGCCTTTCCCATTTCCCCGATTCGTCGTGGACGAGGAGTTTAAGCTTCTCTCCATCGTAGGAGTTGTCACCGGTATTCTTCCAGTCAATTGTTGTGTCGAGCCCTTCCAATAACTCTTTGTCCTGTTTATTTTGTATGGATTTTCTAGTGAGTCTACTGGCTGGTATTCTATAGGCAAGTTCTGTCTTGGGCCTGTCCATACCGTCCTGGATCGGTTTGAAAAAGAACGGGTAGTTGACGGATATTGGTACAACCTTGTCTGTGAACATTTTCTTAGCATCCGCTCCAGACTTAGACAAGATACCGTACCGTGCATCTGACGTAATTGTTGCCAAGTTAACGGTCTCTGCTGAAGACATAAATGAAAATCCTGAACGACGGTTCTTAAGGTAGCACATTCCATAAGCTCGTGAGTCGGCCTTACAAGCCTCCCAGAATATGAAGAATAATCTGTTTGCTTCTCTAAAATCTGGTTTCCCAACATCAATCTTGGACCACTGCAGGTACATAAAGTGAGTGCCAGTAATGTAAGTAGCCATGCCCTTATTATTGAACCAATGGCCTTCGTCTCTTCGTTTGAATTGTTCATCTATATATGGTTCCCATTTTTCTTTAAAGTCGTCCGGGTAATCTCGCCAGTCAAAAACACTTTGTATACCTTTGAGCTCTTTAGGGTAATCACTTGCAACCCATTTACTTTCCGACTTATCAATTTTAGAGGGAGCTTTGGGTAAAGCTATCTTAAAATTTTGTATGTTATATATTTCACCGATCATTCCGGTCTTACTAATCACTACAATGTCATGCTCTTTATTGTAGCCATACTTCCAACTCTTAGATTTGTTTAACCTAGTTATTGTATTTTGCTTAATAGGCGTTTCTACCCTATATAAATTCTGCTCGTACATTATCTAGATCTTTTTTCAGCAAATCCACTAAAAGCCTTTTTTTCTATTTCCTCTTTTGGTTTATTCTCTAAAAGATTCTCCTCGTCTTGAATTCTATTTAATATCTCAAAAGCATCGAATATTGCTAGCTTTTTTGTTGCTGCTGCGTTTTTTAATCTGTCTGCAGATATATCGTCATCTGAATCGACAATAGCTTCTTTTGCTACTTTAATTAATTCTTCAACTGCTTTGTGCCCAGCTAGGATTATATTCTTCTTCGTTTCCTTGATATTCATATTTGATTGTAATTAAATTTGTAGGAACACGATATAATTTTTCTTCATCTATTAAAAATTCATATTCAGCTCCTGGCTTAAAGCCTACTAAGTCTCCTTTGGTCATAACTTTTAGACTAGCATCTTTATATTTAAGTATGCCCATTAGCGGCCTTTCAAAATCTATAGAAAACATTCTACTCTCCTTTATAGGTTTAATAAAGTTAAAACCTTTTAAAGGCACCCATTCTCCGTCTTCTTTATAAGCGAAAATCTGATCAACAGCAACAAAGAACATATCATCTTTATAATAACTCTTGCTGTTTTTTTCAACCCCACGTATGTCTCTGAATCTTCTAAAAACATTATGGTGCAATATTACCTCATCACCAACCTTAACACTAGTATCATTTACGCTGGGGACAGCTAAGACTATGCCAATACGAGATACAAAATTGTGGTTTTGCATTTCTGTATTTAATATAAGTTCGCTATCGCCTAAGGTCTTTGTATTGTTATATCTTTCGCTTTTTGGTTTTACAACAAACTCAAAAATCCCTTTCATTAATAGTCTATATTATATTCTATAGCTATTGCCATATTCTTATTAAAATCTTTCCACGGTATAATGTCGTTACCCTTTTGTATATAGATAGAGTACTTTTCTTCTTCCTCTATAATGTTAACTATAGTATGACCACCATACACTCCCTGTCCAACAGCGTAGTGCATGGCGTCATTTTTATAGTCCCTTCCAATACTAATCTTCCGTAGTAGACTCATTGGATTTTATTTCCCCTGTTTGAATGTCTACAGATACATTACCGTATTTATCCTCCAGGGTCTTTTGGAATTCATTTAATTTGTTTTTGATGTTTACTAGCTCATGCAAATAGTCGTGCTTTTGAGCCTCTAATCCACCAATTTGTAATTGTGTTTGGTTCATAACTTTAACAAGCTCTTGCAAGTTAGATAATTCACCACTTTCAACCTTCGATACTAATTCTTTTACTTTACTCATTTGATTTAATTTAATTGTTTTTATTGTTTATTATCGATTTTCCTTTTTCCCACGTCCTACCGACAAAGTACGCTCCGTAAACTGTAACAAGAAGAGTTTGGAATATTGGGATATACTCTTCTGCTATTTTAAATTCTCCAACGTTTCCATCAAAGAACGCACAAACAGTAAATATAAACGTTAAGTATATAAGTACCATTGGGCGTATATTTTTCGATAAAAAAGAATCGGATTGCATATCTGCATTCCACCTGGCAGTAACCTGCTCCTGAGCTTCTTTAT
>JACKZZ010003288.1_pt1 | contig 49631 bp, 63 predicted proteins | sample 8027871 | NCBI WGS metagenome assembly JACKZZ01 (sample SAMN15724774, study PRJNA655200) | protist metagenome | isolation source: fluorescence activated cell sorting (FACS) single amplified genomes of... | place: USA: West Boothbay Harbor, Gulf of Maine | collected 2000-07-19
TATGAAAAATCTTGTGGTAAAAAATATGCTAAAAAAGAAATGGTAGATGAAACAGAAGAAATGTTTGAGTCTGTTGATTTAAAAGATTTAATGAAAGATGGAAAAATCAACAATGATATTTTAGTAACAACAAAACCAGGAGCATCTAAAGAGGACCAGATGAAAAACTCTTTAAGACCTAAATCAATCGAAGATAATAGTGAAAATGCTGGACCTGGAGCTAAACTTGTAAGATTTGCAGATTTAGCTGGTGGTAGTGATAAAGATTATAAAGTTGAAAATGGTAAAATAGTAGATGTTTCTTTAATTAACGATATTTAATATGGCTAAGCTAATAAAAATGTCCTCATCTAGTACTTACTATGCAGTAGATCTTACTGAAGAACAATTAGCTGAATATAATACCAGTGAAGAAGGGGCAACTAATATTAAAAATACTTTAGATGCTACCTTAATGGACGGATGGTGGAAAAACTCTGACCCTCAAGTAGTATATTATATACTAAACGATTAATATAATGAATAAATCACTCTTAATAGAAGTAAATACCTTTAAAGTTAATCCTCTTCAATTAACTGAAAATGTTAATAAGGAAACAGGTAATTTAATGGTTGAAGGAATTTTAGCAACTGCTGAAGTTAAAAACGGTAATGGACGTTATTATTCTAAAGATCTATGGAATAGAGAAATGGCAAAATATGGGGAAATAATTAAAGAAAGAAGATCTATGGGGGAATTAGACCATCCAGAATCTTCAGTAATTAACCTTCAAAATGTATCTCACTTAATATCTGATTTTTGGTGGGATGGAGATAATGTAATGGGTAAAATAGAAATACTACCTACTCCTTCAGGAAACATACTTAAAGAATTAATTAAAGCAGGTGTAACCGTAGGTGTTTCATCTCGTGGAATGGGTTCTTTAGAAGATAAAGGTGGAGTAATGGAAGTACAGGATGATTTCGAATTATTATGTTGGGATTTTGTTTCAACACCATCTAACCCAGGTTCATACATGCATACTTTAAATGAAGGAAAACAAAATGTTGTATATAATTATACAAATGTTAATAAAGTAATACATGAAATCCTTTGTTCTAAAGGTTCTTGTCCTATAACATAAAAATATTTCTTCGGACGCTACCGACGGATTTAAAACATTGAGCGCTCATTTGAGCGCTTTTTGTATTTTAATTTATTTTTATATATGTATAAGCATAATACACCATCTCTTATATGGTGTCGAGAAAACAAATTAATTCTATTACGGTTCCTAATAACCGTATTTCACAAATTTAAATTTTGCGATTATGTCAAACAACAGAGATTTGCTCAAAGAAGCAATTGCTGACGCTAAATCGGTTAAAGAAACCGCAATAGCAAACGCTAAAGCTGCTTTAGAAGAAGCATTTACTCCTCATTTGAAATCTATGCTATCCGCTAAATTAGAAGAAATGGACAAAGATGAAGACATCGACGAAGGATACGATAAGTATGAAGAAGACGATGTTAAAACTGAAGAAGTTACTACTGAATTAGATGAAGCTAAAAAAGAAGACAAAGAAGAAGTAAAGGAAGCTGAAGAAGTAGAAGAAGCTAAAAAAGAAGAGATTGAAGAAATCAATCTTGACGAGTTACTTGCAGAACTCGAAAAAGGTGAAGAGAAGGACGAAGTTAAAGAATCTGAAGAAATTGAAGAATCTGAAGAAGTAACTGAAGAAGAAGAAGTTGAAGCTGAAGAAGGCGAAGACGAAGAAGCTGAAGGTGAAATGGAAGAAGAAGAAGTTGATCTAGAAGACATGACTGAAGACGATCTTAAATCTTTTATCGAAGATGTAATTAAAGACATGGTGGACGCTGGTGAATTAGAAGCTGGAGAAGAAGTAGAAGACGAAATGGAAGCAGATGCTGACATGGAAGATGATATGGAAATCGAAGTGGAAGATGAAGTAGAGCCTATGATGGAAGAAAAAGAAGAGTTAGAAGAAGATGACGCAGTAAGTAAAAAACTTAAAGATGGTGCTTCATTAGATTCAGCCCCAAGAAAAGTAGGACAATCTACAGTTCAAGAGGATGAAGTTAAAAATGCATTAGCTGAAGTTGAGGAACTTAAAAAGGAACTTAACGAAGTTAATTTACTAAATGCTAAATTGCTTTATACTAACAAAATCTTTAAATCAAAGAATTTGTCGGAAGGCAAAAAAGTTAAAGTGTTGAAAGCTTTTGATAAAGCATCAACAGTAAAAGAAGCAAAAGTTATTTTTGAAACATTAAATGAAGGAATTTCATCTGTGATGACAAAACCATCAATTAATGAAGTAAAAGGTAGTGCTTCAAAAGCGGCAGGAATAGTTCCTAAAGCAAAACAGCCAATTGTTGAAAACGATGCATTTGCACGTATGAAAAAATTAGCTGGAATTATTTAAAAAAATTAATAAAAACTTAAAATTTAAAAAAATGAGCTTAAATTCATTATTAGAAAGCGCAAACCCATACCACTCAGTACAGAGTGATGCAGCTAGATTGTCTAGCAAATGGGAAAAAACAGGTTTGCTAGAAGGTTTAGGTGGTACTCATAAAAACAACATGGGTATTATTCTTGAAAACCAAGCAAAACAATTAGTAGTAGAATCTTCTCAATCAGGTGGTGGAGTAGGTAATGGTGGTTCTTTTTCTCCAGGTGTTGGAGAACAATGGGCTGGTGTAGCTCTTCCATTAGTACGTAAAGTATTTGGACAGATTGCTGCTCAAGAATTTGTATCAGTTCAACCAATGAACTTACCTTCAGGTCTAGTATTTTATCTAGATTTCCAATATGGAACTGCAAAAGGTGACAAAGCTGTAGGTGATTCACTATATGGTGATGTTTCAGGATTTGCTTCAAACGGAACAGAAGGTGGTCTTTATGGTGCTGGAAGATTCTCATATTCAATTAACGAAACTGGATCTGCAATCTCTGGTGCTACACAAGCAACAGGATCATGGGCCGATGTTAATTTTGACTCTGACCTATCTGCATCAGTAGCTGCTGACGGTTTACGTAAAGTAACTTTCGCAGGACCAACTGATTTCGATGCACAAGGTGTTAGAGGATTTATCCTTACAGGTGCTAATTTAGTTGCATCTGGTAACAAACCAGCATTTACATCTACAGATGGAACTAACATTTCATTTATTATTGACAAATCAGATGCTTCTTCTTTGACAGCAACTGGTGATTATGCTTTAGAATATTCTTTCCAACCAAGAGACAACGCAAGAGGTGATTTCGAAGCTGGAAACGGAAGCTTAAACGCAGGAAACGAAGATCCAGGAATTTCAATTCCAGAAATCAATGTACAGATGAAATCATCTGCTATCGTTGCTAAAACTAGAAAATTGAAAGCTGTATGGACGCCAGAATTCGCACAGGATTTAAATGCATACCATGCATTAGATGCTGAAGCTGAATTGACTTCTATCCTAAGCGAGTATATTTCACTAGAAATTGATTTAGAGATCTTAGATATGTTAATGGAAGGTGCTTCAGGAGGTTCTGAAGTATGGTCTGCTGTAAATAACAGATCTATTGTAGATGACGGAGCTAATGGTACTGTATCAGACTTAAACTTCTATAACTCACAAGGACAATGGTTCCAAACTTTAGGAACTAAAATCCAGAAATTATCTAACAAGATTCACCAGAAAACTCTTAGAGGTGGTGCTAACTTTATGGTTCTTTCTCCAGCAGTATCTACAATCATCGAGTCTATCCCAGGATTTGCAGGTGACGTAGATGGTCAAGTAGATAAAGCTAACTATGCATTTGGTGTACAAAAAGTAGGTGCATTAGGTGGTGGTAAGATTAAGGTTTACAAAAACCCTTACATGACTGAAAATCAAATTTTATTAGGATTTAGAGGAACACAATTCTTAGAATCAGGTGCTGTATTTGCTCCTTACATTCCATTAATTATGACTCCATTAGTATACGATCCAGAAACTTTCACACCACGTAAAGGTTTACTAACTCGTTACGCTAAGAAAATGGTACGTCCAGAATTCTATGGTAAAATTAAAATCAATGGTTTAAATTCTCTATAATAAGAGACTAAATCATATTTAATAATTAAACCCGGCTTCGGCCGGGTTTTTTTATCTCTTTCATATGTATAACAAAATTATATGTTATATCTAAAATGTGCGTTATATTACTAAAATTTATGTTTTTTCATGTATATACAACATTTTTATATATTTTACATCAATTCTTAAATAAAACCTTTATATGGCATCAAAACACCATACTGACGAAGTTTTTACACAAAAACGAAGAACGAATAGAAAACCTATTAAATTTCAAGTACAACTAAATGAAGAACAAAAACAAGCAAAATCCCTAATAGTTGAAAATCCAATTACTGTTATTCGTGGTTTAGCAGGATCTGGAAAAACCTTAGTAGCTACACAAGCTGCTTTAGATTTTTTCTTTACTAAACAAGTAGATAAAATAGTAATCACACGTCCTACAGTATCAAAAGAAGATATAGGATTCCTACCAGGAGATTTAAAAGAAAAAATGGATCCTTGGTTAGCCCCTATATACCATAATCTATATATGTTATACAATAAAGAAAAAGTTGATAAACATTTAGGAAATGAAGATATAGAAATTGTTCCTTTTGCATTTATGCGAGGTAGAACATTTACTGATACTTTTATTATAGTAGATGAAGCACAAAATGTTACACATTCTCAGATGGAAACTGTAATAGGTAGACTTGGAAAAGGTTCTATTATGGTAATTTGTGGTGATATGGGTCAAATAGATCTTAAAGATAAAAGAGAAAGTGGTTTCTCATTTCTAAGTAGACTTGAAGAACAAGTAGATGGGTTCAAAACTATTACATTAGAAAAAAATCATAGACATAACATAGTATCTCCTATACTTGAAGTATATCAAAAATTTAGGGATTAACTATTTTTATCATATTTATAACAAAAAATAAAGTATGGCAAATATACCCATATATGATGGCAATCCTATATATAGTGATGACTTAGTCCCGTTCGGATTTTATAATTCAGACGCTTCTTATAAAACAGATGCTGTTAAAGTAGCTAAATTTTGTGCCCAAAGGTTGGGTTACCCCTTAGTAGATGTAGAACTCCAACCCGGATCTTTCTTTACAGCCTTTGAGGAGGCAATAACAACATATGGTAATGAATTACATTCTTACCAAACCCGGGATAATTATCTAACTCTTGAAGGATCAGATAGGCAATCCTCAAACAGTTATTTGAATAGTGCTTTAATCTCTCCTAGTTTTGAACCTATTGTAAGATTAACAGAACAATATGGAGCCGAAGCAGGAACTGGAGGAAATATAACTTATTATACAGGTTCATTCCCATTAACAGCAAGTAAACAAACTTATGATTTAAAAGAATGGGTCATTGATAATAATATTACCTCATCCCATGGAATAGAAATTAAAAGAGTATTTTATGAAAACTCACCAGCTATAAGCAAAATATATGATCCTTATATGGGTAATGGTTCCAACCTAATGACCAGCTTTGGTTTTGGAGGAATGAGCCCAGGTATTAGTTTTCTTATGATGCCTACTAATTATAACTTAGCACAAATACAATCAATAGAAATTAGTGAGCAAGTTAGAAGATCAAACTATAGTTTTGAATTAAAAAATAATAATTTAACAATTTTTCCTGTCCCACAAACTGGAAGTGGTATTTTTAGGTTTGAATATATTAATAGAGATGATCGTGCAAATAATTCAATTAAAACGGGTTTAAATAGTCCTAAGGGAGTAATAAATAATGTGTCTAAACCTCAATTTGGTAACCCTGATTATAGCCTTATAAATTCTATAGGCCGTCAATGGATATTTGAATATACATTAGCTTTATCAAAAGAAATGTTAGGGTATGTTAGAGGTAAATATAGCAATATTCCAATACCTGATGCAAATGTAACATTAAACCAATCAGATTTAATTACAGCAGCAACTGCCGAAAAAGCAGCTTTAATAGAAAAATTAAGAACATTTTTTGACGAAACTTCTAGAAAATCTTTACTTGAAAGAAGATCCCAAGAAGCAGAGTTTAAACAAACGGAATTGAAGCAGGTTCCATATACAATATATATAGGATAATATGGCAATGTTTGGTCGTTCACGTGATGTGAGTTTAATAAGAAGATTAAATAGAGAATTGATGGGTAATATTATTACTCAACAAGCTGCTTTTTACAAATATAAATTAGAAGAAACAGTAATTAATTTATATGGTGAAGCGGCTGGTGAAAAATATTTTGATGGTCCCTTTTTATTTAATTGTTTATTATTAAGACAACCTGAAGCTTATGCTGAGGGGGATAGTGGTATAGGATATGCCCAAAATATTAGATTTTCTTTTTTAAGAGATGATTTAGTTGATGCTAATGTTGTTCCTGAAGTAGGAGATGTAATATTATATCAAGGAGAATATTTTGGTGTTGATTCCACAGTAGCTAATGATTATTTCCTAGGCAAAAACCCAGACTACCCTAATAATAATTCAGATGGTACACCAAATCCACTTAATCCTGGTTTAGAAGATTTTGGGTATAACATATCAATTATATGTGAAACTCATTATATACCGGCTGATAAATTATCAATTTCACCTTATAAAGAAAGATTTTAATGGCGAACTTTAAACCATATCCAAAAAAACAAAAGGAAATAAGTATTTCCCAACAAAAACCTTTTGATTCAGTTAGAGGGAATCCAAATACCCCAGTTAATCCTAACTCGACTCAAACTGGTATTGAATTTAATAGATCTACAAAAATAAGTTCTAAGGGTGATACTTCTAAAGAGTTTAGTATAGGACTACAAGATTTAGATGAATCCATATTTTACTATTTTAATAATGTAATCAAACCATTTGTATTCCAAAATGGAGAAAGAAGAACAGTCCCTATAATATATGGTAGCCCAGAAAGATGGAAATCTTTTAGAAGAGATGGTTATTATAGAGATAAAGGAGGTGCTGTAATGTTACCTATTATTGTAATTAAAAGAGATACCATTACTAAGGATAGGTCAACTTATAATAAATTAGATTCTAATATGCCTAATTTATATGGTAGTTTTGAAACTGGTTTTAATTCTAAAAATACTTACTCTAATTTTAATTTATTAAATAATAGAAAACCTGTAAAACAATTAAGAGCAGTAGCAGTACCTGATTATGTTACCCTATCTTATAGTTGTATAGTCCAAACATACTACATGGAACAACTAAATAAAATAATTGAATCCGTAGAATATGCTTCAGATTCGTATTGGGGTAATCCTGAAAGATTTAAATTTAAATCAACAGTTGATAGCTTTACTACCGCTACAGAATTAACTGTAGGACAAGACAGACTTGTAAAAGGAACATTTAATATAAATCTAAGAGGGTATATTATACCTGATGTAATACAAAAAGACTTAAATTCAATTAAAAAATATAATACAAAAGCAAAAGTTACAATTACATCCGAAACAGTATCTAATATAGAAGATACTACTAGCCCCTCTAATTTAGAAAACCCTAACAAAGAAGGTAGAACTAGGTAATTTTAATATAATTTAAACATATTTATCATTATAAATAAATAAATAAAAATGAGTAAAACCAAGTTATCAAAAGAAGAGTTACAAAAATTACAAGAATTACAATCTGAAGGAAACCAATTAATATTTTCCCTAGGACAGTTGGAAGCTCAAAAAATTTCTATTTTTTCTCAAGTTGAAAAAATTCAAAAGGAAAGGGATATTTTAGGAGTAGAACTTCAAGAAAAATATGGAGATGGAAACATTAACATAGAAACAGGAGAATTTACAAAACCAGAATAATTTTAACAATTTTTCTAATATTTATAATAAAACAATTAATTAACATACAAAATGGCAGAAACATTAATATCTCCCGGAGTACTAGCAAGAGAAAATGATCAATCTCAAATAACTCAAGGTCCTGTAGAAGTAGGAGCGGCACTTATCGGTCCTTCTATTAAGGGTCCTGTTGAAGTACCTACTGTAGTTACTTCTTATAGCGAATATCTAGCAATATTTGGAGGAGCTGTAACTAGTGGTTCACAACAATATTCTTATTTAAATCAAACAGCGGCAAATAATTATTTCAATCAAGGAGGAAATTCATTACTTGTAACTCGTATAGTTTCATCTTCATCAGACTGGAGTAGCGCAGAATCAGCAAATCTTTTTAATGCAAATGTAAACGGAGACTTATCTACTTCTACAACTACCTCTAGTTTTACAATTAATGCTTTTAATATTACTTCATCACTTGGAAATGGTCCAAGTAGTACTCGTAAAATATTATCTGTAGATGGAAAAACAGAACTTACAGCAAGTTTTAATACTTCGGAAAGTATGGATGTTTTTGAAATAAAAGGAGGATCAGGATATGTAAGCGGAGATGTAATCGTATTTTCAACAGCTTCATTAGGATCAAATAACTTCCCAGGAGGAACAGGTGTTGATTTAAGAATTACATTAGATGATGATAACTTAGATTCCCAAACTCCATTTGTTTTAAGTACTATATCTAAAGGAGAAATACTAAACAGCTCAGGATCAACTTTATCAGGAGGTGCTTTAGAAAATGGAACATCTGATAATATAAGATGGGAAGTAACAAGCGCCAATACTTCATCTGGAGTATTTAGTGTAGCTATACGTCGTGGAGATGATAAAACCAACCAAAAGACGGTATTAGAAACCTTTGCTAATGTATCTTTAGATCCATTATCTTCTAATTATATAGAAAATGTAATTGGTAATAGCTATTATGGTCAAATTGTTAATGATAGTGGAGACTATTATTTAAATGAAAATGGTAACTATACTAACAAAAGTAGATATGTTTATGTATCGGCTGTAAATAGCCCTACACCAAATTATTTCGATAATACAGGTGCAGCAAAAATCCAATATACATCAAGTTTACCAAATGTAGGAGAAGGAACATTTAGTGGAGGTCAAGGAGATTTATTTGGAGGAGGAGTTCCAGCTAAATTTAACGAAAACATTACAGCTAATAATACTCAAGGTGTAACAGATGATGATTATACCTCAGCAATCAATTTACTAAGTAATAAAGATAACTATCAGTTTAATATACTATCAGCACCTGGGTTAATTCATCAATTACACCCAACAGCAGTTAATTTATTAATTACAACTGCTGAAAAACGACAAGATTGTTTAGCAGTAGTAGATTTAAGAGCATATAACTCACTTATAGGTGGTGTTACTAACCAAGCAAGTGGATTTGATAGTTCATACGCTGCCACTTACTGGCCATGGTTACAGTTACTTGACGCAGATACTGGTAAAACAGTTTGGGCTCCACCATCTACATTGATCCCTGGAGTTTTTGCTTATACTGACGCATCTTCAGACCCATGGTTCGCACCAGCAGGTTTAACTAGAGGTGGATTAGGTCAAGTAATAAAAGCTGAAAGAAAATTAACTTCTGGAAATAGAGATACTTTATATGAAGCAAATGTAAACCCAATAGCTACATTCCCACAAAGTGGAGTTGTAGTATTTGGTCAGAAAACATTACAGAAAAAAGCAAGTGCTTTAGATCGTGTAAATGTAAGAAGATTACTAATTGCTCTTAAAAGCTATATTTCACAAGTTTCAAATACATTGGTGTTTGATCAAAATACCATAGCAACTAGAAATAACTTCTTAACACAAGTTAACCCTTATTTAGAATCAGTACAACAAAGACAAGGTTTGTATGCTTTTAAAGTAGTAATGGATGACACAAATAATACACCAGACGTAATCGATAGAAACCAATTAATAGGTCAAATCTATTTACAACCATCGAAAACAGCTGAATTTATTGTTTTAGATTTCAATGTATTACCAACAGGAGCTACATTTCCGGTATAAAAAATAAAAAGATAAATATTTATAATAAAATAAAATAAAAAAATGGCAGTATTAGATCCAAACGAAATATTTTTCACAGCATTTGAACCAAAACAAGCAAATAGGTTTATAATGTATATGGATGGAATTCCATCATACACTGTAAAGGCTGTTGGGGCTGTAACTGTAACCAATGGAACAGTACCTTTAAATCATATTAACGTTCAACGTTTCGTTAAAGGTAAAACAACTTGGGGAACTATTCAGTTTACATTATTTGATCCTATTACTCCATCTGGTGCACAATCAGTAATGGAATGGGTTAGATTACATCATGAATCAGTAACTGGTAGAGATGGTTATAGTGACTTCTATAAAAAAGATTTAACCTTTAATGTATTAGGTCCTGTAGGGGATGTAGTATCAGAATGGATTATTAAAGGTGCATTAATAGTAGACGCAAACTTTGGTGAATATAATTGGGATACAGCTGATACAGCACAAAATATTACCATGACAGTTCAACCAGACTATTGTGTTTTAAATTTCTAAACAACTTAGAAAAATTATTATTGTTATTTAATATAAAGTTTAAAATTGCTTGCCTTTTGGCAAGCTTTTTTTTATATTAATATTTATCAACGAACAAACGTTATTAATAAATAAAGATTATGGCCGAATTTAAATTCCCAACTGAAGAAGTTGAATTACCCACTAAAGGATTATTATACCCTGAAGAGCATCCACTAAGAAGTGGTAAAATAGAAATAAAATATATGACTGCTAAAGAAGAAGATATTTTATCAAACCAATCTTATATACAAAAAGGTATAGTATTAGATAAATTACTTGAATCCGTTATTGTTACTAAAGTAAAACTTAAAGACCTTTTAATAGGAGATAAAAATGCAATTCTTATTGCGGCACGAATTTTAGGGTATGGTGCTACTTATAAAGTAAATATTAATGGTGAAGAACAAAGTATAGATTTAACCCAACTAGAAAATAAACCCTTTGATGGTTCTGATTTAATAGAGGGCAAAAATGAATTTTCTTTTACCTTACCTAATAGTTCAAACTTAATAACATATAAAATGTTAGATGGTCATGAAGAAGCTAAAATAGAAGCTGAACTAAAGGGATTAGCAAAAATAAATAAAGATCATACACCAACTTTAACAACTAGATTAAAGTATACTATTACTTCAGTAGATGGAGATAGTGATAAAAAAACCATTAGAGAATTTGTAGATAATTATTTATTAGCTAGAGATTCAAGAGCTTTACGTGAGCACATTAAGCAACAACAACCCGATGTGGATATGTCTTATATATTAGACAATGGAGAGGAGGTAGAGATCCCTTTGGGTCTTACGTTTTTTTGGCCTGACTTCTGATATAGCACAAGAAATTAGGATGGGGTTATTTACCCAAATCCACGAAATATTATTCTTAGGTAAGGGAGGTTATGATTTTCCAACTGTTTATAATATGCCTATTTGGTTAAGAAAATTTACTTATTCAAGAATGGAAAAATATTATAAAGAAGAATCAAAACCCTCTAACGAACAAGGCCAATCAACTTTAATAGATTCAAAAGGTCAAGTAAATACCCCAGAATTCTTAAAGGCATCTAAACCTTATAAAGGAAAGAGCAGCTACAAATAGTTGCTCTTTTCAATATTTATAATAAAACACTCCTTTAATGTCTGATTCTGAAGAAATAAAAAAATCCACAAAAGCAACTGAAGAGCAAATTTCTGCTACTAAAGGTTTATCCTATGAGCAGGAGGAAAATCTTAGAATTACACGGGACATTAATAATGAGATCCGTGAGGGATTAAAACTTCAAAAACAAGAAAAAGATCTAAAAAAATCAGTTAGGTCTGCTTTAGACGGAATAAATAAAGCAGCTGAATTTCAAGCAAGTATTGCAGGTAGAACAAGAGACGCCTTATTAGATACTAATAAAATCCTAAAACAAGAACAGGATTTAGCTAAAAACATTTTAAGTTTAGAAAGTAATAAATCTGATTTAATACGAAAAGCTAAACAACAAAAACAAGATTTTGCTTCAATATCAGCAACTGCCAGTGAAGAAGAGAAAAAAGCAGCAAAAGAAGCTTATTCAAATACTTTAAAATTAGCAAGAGCAGTAACAGACCAAATAGATAACCAAAAAGAAGTAAAAGGAACACTTGATTCTCAAGTAGTAGTATCAAAACAACTTTCAAAACTAGGATCAGTAAAATTATTTGGTTCCTTATCCGAAATTGCTAAGGCCATTCCTGGTGTGAAGGATTTAACTAAGGGGTTTGATAAAGCAGCAGAAGCATCTAAAAAGGCAGCTGCTGAAATGGTTGTTATAGATGCAAAAACTGGAAAAGTTTCTAAGTTAAATATGTTCCAAAAAGCACAAGCAGGACTTAAAGGATTAACTGCTGGTGTTGGTGAAATGATGAAAGCTTTTGGTACTATAGCCATTATAACTAAGATTTTAAAATCTATGTTAGAAATGGATAAATCCACAGGTGAGATAGCCAAGGGGATGAACCAGACATATGATGAAGCTAAAAAGACAAGTGCTGAATTCATGAGGATTAGTAACATCCAAGGTACAGTTTTAACTTCTTATAATGATATTAAACATGCTAATGTAGATATAAATAAAACATTAGGTACTAATGTTATATTATCTGATGAAATGTTAACTTCATATGCAGAAATGCAAGTTTTAGCAGGAATGACTGCTGAGGAGTTAGCAGGTATTACTAAATTAACATCAGTAAATGGTAAAGACCTTAAGAAAAATACTGGGGAATTTATGGCCCAGGCAAGATTAGGATCTTTAAAAAATAAAGTAGCCCTTAACGAGAAAAAGTTAATGGCTGAAATGGGCAAAATAAATGCTGCTATGACCTTATCTATGGGTGCTAATGCTGCTACTATGGGTAAGACCGTAGGTATAGTCCAATCTTTAGGGATGGAAATGTCCCAAGTAGATAAAATTGCAGAAAGTTTACTTAATTTTGAGTCTTCTATAGAAAAAGAAATGCAGGCTGAACTAATGTTAGGTAAAGAACTTAACTTAGAAAAAGCAAGATCTGCGGCTTTACAAAATGATTTTGCAACAGTAGCTGAAGAAATAGCTAAACAAGCGGGTTCTTCTGCTGATTTTGCTAAAATGAATAGATTAGAACAGCAGGCATTAGCTGAAGCTGTTGGGATGGGTAGAGAAGAACTAGCACAAACTCTATTTACCCAAGAAATGTTGAAAAATACAACAGGAGATGAAGCAGAAAAAAGACAAGAATTATTAGATAAATTAATTGAAGAAAATGGATTAAAAGAAGCCCAAAAAATAATGGCTGATACTAGTTTTGAAGATCTTCAGGCACAGGCTGATAAACAAACAGAAATGAAACAGGCAGCCGCAGATATGAATCAAGTATTTTTAGAATTAGGAAAAAGCCTCCAACCCGCCATGAAAACAATGGCAGCGATGGTAAAATTTGCCGCTGAAAATAAAGCTTTAATTATTGCCGGAGTTGTAGGGGTAAAAGCATACAACGCTGCAGCAAAAATTGGGTTATTTTTATCTAAAAGAAAAGCAATTTCTGAAAAAGGAGCAGCTTTAATGGGTGCAGTTGACTACTCAGCACAAGCCGGTGCCAATGCGGCAAAAACACCAGTACCTCTTGTAGGGGTTGGTCTTGGTATTGCTGCGGCAGCTGCAGCTTATTTAGCAATTAGTAGTTTAGTAGGTGATGCTGAGACCGGAGATGATATATTTAGCCCATCAACTGGTGGGGGTGGATATGGAAGTAGAACTTTGTTAGGACCTGAGGGAGCAATAAAATTAAATAATGATGATGATATAATTGCAGGTACAGAATTATTCAAAGAAAACTCTTCTTCTAAAGGTGGGGCATCTATTGATTTATCTATTATGGAAGATAGTTTGGCACAAACAAATGCTATATTAAACCAAATTTTAAATTCTAATGCACAAATAACTATGGATTCCGAAGAATTAGGAACAGCTATTTCATTAAATAATTATGAAATATCAGCATAAAGTTAAAAATTAAATATTTATAATAAAAACAATTAAATTATGGGACTTTTAAGTAAATTAACAAATAAAGGAGGTTCACCATTATCAAAAAATAATGGAGTAACCCCATCAACACCAGACTTTTCAAATTCTAATATATATGGTAGCAGTATTGCACCATCAAACTTAGATTTAGATGGTCAAACTCCATCTAAATATTCTGATTCCTTACCTGAATAGTAAAATATGGGGTTAGTAAATTTAACAACAGATCTTAAATCTTTAAGATACGGAAAAGATAGAATAGGAGGAGGATCAAGTGGTCAACCTTATATTCAGTCATCATTTCCTAAAAATCTTAATGATACAGATAAAACAGGAGGTCCTGACTTTTTATTAAGAGGGGGGCTTTTAACTCCTGGAAGAATTGTTAAAGATGCCTCACGTTTAACTAAAATGTTTATTGATACTAAGTCACCAAATGGGTTACTTTTTATTGCAAAACAAAATGTATTATCCAGAACAGGAGTAGCAACACAGGCTAGTGGGATTATAAATGAAGGCGCTTATCTACCTACTTCTACATTATTACAATCAGCAGGTAATGCTTTAGGTTTACATTTAAATAAACAAGGTTTAGATCCAACTGTTGGGTTAGGTAAAAGTGGGGGGAGTTTATTGCCTTTTAAAGATCCTTTAGGACTTAATGTATATAGTAGCACAGTTAAAGAAGATCAATCTTCAGATGAAAACCGATTAGTCCAGTTAACTAAAAGTAAATTATACGGTATAACACAAACAGGTAATAAAAATAATATATCTGAAGCTGATACTGAAATATTAAGATACCCTGGTGGGCCTGGTTCAAAATTAGGAATAGGAAAAACTAAAATTGGTAGAACTTCATATACCAACAGTAATTTATCTATTACCAATGATAGTGTTAGATCACAAAATTATGTTACACTAAGTAATGCACAGTTAGGAGAAGAAGAGAGTTCAAAAAATAATGGGGGAGATAAAATAAAAGTTGATTTTAGATCTAATACTCTACCCCCTAATGCCAATTTTTCTAACCTACCCGCATCCTTAGATTACACAAAATTTAATATAGCTAAAAGAGTTAACTTAGGAGATCCTGGGGTAAAAGGAGATAAATCTTCATATGAATTTGGTAAATTAAGAGAAGATGGTAGTAAATTTGGACCTTTAGATAAACTTACAGCATTACCTCTCTATAAATCAGATTCTGTTATTAGTAATAAAATTAAAAATGATTTAGTTAAATTTAGAATAGGTGTAATAGATAATGATACTCCTACTAAAAAAACATATATTCATTTTAGGGCTTTTATAGATGATTATAAAGATACTTATAATGCAAAATGGAACTCTGCTAATTATTTAGGAAGAGCGGATAAGGTACATAACTATCAAGGTTTTGATCGAAGTATTACTTTATCTTGGACAGTAGCAGCTCAATCTAAGGAGGAATTAATTCCTATGTATCAAAAACTTAATTATCTAGCATCTACTTGTGCCCCTGATTATTCAAAGTATGGGTATATGAGAGGGAATTTAATTACATTAACTGTTGGTGGGTGGTTATATGAACAGGTTGGATTTATAGAAGGTATTTCGTATACTGTACCAAAAGAAGCTCCATGGGAAATATCTATACCCGATGCCAGTGGTAAGGGTGTAACCGCGAGTGGAATTAAAACAGATAGAAGTGTAAAAGAAATGCCTATGATGATTAAAGTATCAGGATTTAAATTTACACCAATACACAATTTTGTACCACAGGTACAAGATAATAATTATGGTACGGCACAATATCAAGGAGCAGAAGAAAACTTTATAAAATCATATGGTCCCGAACAATACATTCATCTATCAGATTCATCCACTGCAAAAGGTGTAAGAAGTACACAAAGTAATTATGGAGATGAAGAAGGTAAAGATGTAAATTTTAATACCACTTACATTCCATTTAGTAAAGAATAAAAAATGAGTAGATATACAGAATTATCCATATTATCTAATTATAGGGCAAGTCAAGGAGTCAAATACCCAGATTTACCACTACATTTTAGTGATTTTTATGTAACTACTACTATTGGGGATCGTTTTGATATTTTAGCTCAACAGTATTACAAAGATCCAACCTTATGGTGGATTATATCTGTTGCAAATCCTCAATTACCTCAAAATAGTTATTACCCTCCTGTAGGAGCCCAAATTAGAATTCCTCAAAATATTGCTGGAGCTATTCAACAGTATTTGGATTTAAATAGTTTATAATATGACTGGAAATATACTAGGTGAATCTGTTTTAGATTTTGTACAAGAAGAAGCAACTAATCGTCAAAAGATATTAGGTAAAGGTATTAATGGTAATGAAAGAAAAACCACTACAGAATTACACTATATTAATAATAGGAATACTTGGGTTAAACTAGCTTCATCTGTTTCAATTATAGATGATAGTAGATTACCATTTAATATAGGGTCTAGTGAAAATTTTAAAGGATTAAACCTAGCCAAAAAATCAGTATTATTTAATGGGTTATCTTCTTTAAATGATGATAAAACTTACAACTTTAGATCTGGTGTTTCTACGGATGCCTCAATATGGAATAATAGACTTTATGGGTTAGGTGGAACAGCACAAGGAATCCAACCTGCTCCTGGAATTAAAGATATAAATGTAGTATCTAAAAATAATGGTGCAATACGTAATGCAACTATAAACATTGTTGCTTATAATAGATTTCAATTTGAACTTATAGAATTATTATATCTTAGATTAGGTTTTACTTTATTATTAGAATTTGGGTGGAATAGCTATTTAGATAAAGATGGAAAACCTAAAAAAATGGGTTCCACTTTAATTGAAAATGAATTCTTTAAAGAAGATAATACTTCCCAAATGTCTATGTTAGGGAAAATACAACAAATGCAAGAAACCTATAGTGGGAACTATGATGGGTTTTTTGGAAGAGTAAAAAACTTTACTTGGGATTTTAAACCTGATGGAACTTACCATATTAGAGTAGATTTAATTTCTTTAGGTGATGTAATAGAAGCTTTAAAAGTAAATATCCCCCCTACAGAATCACAAAGAGAAAATTCATCCGCCGCTACTAAGTCAGAAATTGAAACCTATGGTGAACCATCAGATAGCATAATATTAGCAAATAAAAATTCAAATAGATTATCTGCATATTTTTATAACTGCATACAAAATGAAGAATTATTTAAAACTAATACTAATTACTTTAATTTAGCAGGAGCTGTAAACTATAGGGATTCTGACTATAACTATAAAAAAATAGATAGGAATTATAATTTTTTTGTTAGTTTTGGGGAACTTATATCTGTAATTGAAAGAGAAATTATTCCCAATATATCCCCTGATGATAAACAATTAGTATTTGATGTAGGTGCTAAGGATACTACTTTAATGAACTATACACCTAATTTAATTTCATTCAATCCTAAGGTTTGTATTTTTAAATATGATGATGGTACTCTAAATCAAGTAGATATTAATAATGTATATGTACCTCAATATACTAAATCTATGTTATCCGCTTTTGCTGTACTGGGGAAAAATACAACTTCAACCCCTAAATCAGATTTAGGAACAGTATCAATAAGCATTGTTAAAAAATCAGGAGCCCCAATTTTCCAAAATAACAAACAGGAAAAAATAACTAAATACGATCAACAAACAAAAACTATTACTTTAGAAGGAGGTGCTAGTTATCAATTAGACGATAATGGGAATGTTTTGACCCCTCAACCCGCTGCAGAAAATGCCCCTAGTATTAAAGTGGATGATATTGGTAAATTAAAGGGTGATTCTTCAATTAAAGAAGGTTCAATGGTATTTTTAAAGTTATATAGTATGTACATCAATATTGCTCATATTTTTGAATCACTATCCAAAAACTATGATAAAGATGGAAACTTGTCTATATATAAATTCTTACAAGAAATATGTGATGGTATAAATAGTTCCTTAGCAAATACAACAAAAATAGAACCATACATTAAAGATGATAAGATCGTAACTTTTTTAGAAAGAAAACCACCTCAAGGTCTTTCAAAAAACCTATCAAAAATACCAGGTGTAAGATCAACTAAAAATCTAGAACTTCAAGTATTTGGTTTTGATAAATCAAAAAATGAATCTAATTTTTTAAAAAATATAAAATTTAACACAAAAATAACCCCAATGTTAGCTAATCAAATTAGTATTGGGGCTACGGCAAGTGGTACTACTGTTGGGGAAGATGCAACTGCCTTTTCAAAATGGAATAACGGGTTAGTTGATAGATTTCAACAAACCATCTCAACCCCCGAAACAGTAACCGTACCAACAGCACAAAAAACAACAGATGTTGATACTACTACCTCTAGTGGGGTAGCAGGAAATGGTAAAGTATCTTTTGAAGGAAATGATAAAGATGGAATTTTAAACATGTTTCTAAACCGAGCATTAAATCCTTCAGCAGGTTCTTTATTAGCAGATTCTTCTAAATTTCCTTTAAATATAACATATAAGGCTAAATTACCTTTTAATAGCAGTAAGAATAGTTATTTTTATGTTTCCCCTATAGATGTAAAACTCCCAAAACTTCAACACCCAAATTCTACTCAAATAAAAATATACACTAAGACTGAGGTAGAATTTAGACTTAAAGTAGATCATAATGGTATTATTAAAGGTCCTGTTCAATTATTTTTCACCTCTTCCAATGAAAAAATAGGAAAGTTTGAAGCAAAAGACCATTATTATAATACTGCTGAAGGAATCTATGGTAATTTAGCTTTAACTGCTGATATTGGTTCTACAATTGGAAAAAAATTAAAAACAGCTTATGGAGCTCCTGCAGAATCAACTGAAGAAGGAAAAAAAGGAGTACAAGCAGACAAAGATTCTGCAAATAATGCAGTACTTGAAAGATTGAAAAAAATTGTTAATGTTAATTATTCTGCTTACCTTTCTCAAATGTTTGGTGGAACTCCTTCAATAACAAATGAACAACAAAATAATGCAGGTTTACAAGTTTCAACAATTTCTAAAGCTAATGCCCAATATCTCCCAACTACTAATAATGAATATATAGAAATGGGTAAAGGAGTTTATAAAAACTACTTAGAAAAATTTTATGGTAACTTTTATTCTGAAACAGGTATACCAAGTAATGCTGCCGGTTTTATTCCTGTAGAATTTAATTTAGATTTAGATGGAATATCTGGGTTTAGAATGTTTAATAGAATTGATATCCAACAATCCTTTTTACCTAAACAATATAGTGCTACTCTAGAATTTTTAATTACGGGTATTTCACATAAAATCTCCGATAAAGGGTGGGTAACAAATTTAAAAACTTTATCAACATCTAATATAGAAAAACCACCATCTATTAAATTTAACCCTGCACCCGCAGTAAAAGCTAATTCAGGTGGTACAGGTGCAGTTGATCCAAATTTTGATCCCGGAACTGAATTTACTAAAAATAGAAAGGCAGGTAATGCCGCAAAATTAAAATCTGATCCTTCTATACCTGTTGAAAATGGGTTTTTACATAAATACCCAGGAATGTTAGTAGAAGCAGATGCTGCCTTATATGCTAGATTACAAATGAGAAATAGTTCTGATAATAAAAAATTAAGATTACATTACGCTTGTATGCCTCATTTTAAAACTTTATTAAATGCTTATGAAACTGCGGTATCATCAAATGGAAAAACCTTTTTAGAAAGATATGGTAAATTAAAGATTAATTCAGCCTATAGATCTATTGAAGCAACCCCAGGAGGACCTAATGCGGCAGCACCTGGTAAGTCTAGACATGGGTTAGGAGTAGCAGTAGATTTACAACAACCTTCTTCACATGCTGAAGTGCATACATGGTTTAGAGACAAGGCAAAAGGTTTAGGTTGGATGAGAATCCCACTAATTAATAAAGGTACAACTAATGAAACTTGGCATTGGGAATGCCAATTCTCTGGAAAATACCAAAAAATCCCTAGTAAATTCTTTGGTAAAGGAAATCTTAAAAAAGATGGAAAAAATGGAAAAAGCCAATATTCAGTAACAAATAAAAATGCAACTGGGGTTGACAAAGTAAAACCTTCATATGTTTTAGATACCGCGCTATTTGAAAAACAAAAGAAAGCACAAATTAGTTAAAAGATAAATTTATGTATTTTCCAAAATCTCAAATAAAAACTAATTTAAACACTAAAGGAAATTTCCTAAGGTATCTTTCAACAAAAGAAGTATATGTTGGTGATTATTTTGAAACTTCTACTAACCAATATTTTACAGGTAAAACCCCTCAGGACACTCCAACAGTGGAATTGGAATTAATCCCAAATAATAGTATAGAATATAAAACATTAACAAACCAATCAACACCAGCCCCTGGAATTGGAGACCCTTATATAGATGAAGCAGAAGATGCTGAAAAAGAAATAGGAGAAGAAGAAACATCATATTTTACCCTACCCCCAGCTTACATCAACTCATCTAATATTAATATAGACAAAATCACCAAAATAGCTACCTCTTTTTATCCTACTCCAACCCCAGAAGATTACAAATTTGGAGCCATAGAAAGATATTTTCTTAAAAGAATTAATTCACCATTTTTTAAAGAAATAAATAAAGAAACATTTCTTAGATATAAATCCGAGGATCCTAATACTCAATATTATTTATACACTCCTTTTAGAATTACATGGCAAATTACAGGAAAAGATAGAAATAAAGTAGCTTCAATTAACTTCAATTCCCTTAAATTAAAAGAATCTAGAATTAAAGTTTATGGTTTATCTAAACATTTCAAAAATAATTTAGACCAATTTTATAAGAAGGTTGGCTCATAGGATATAAAGTCGTATATTCGAGTAAAATAAGGTTATATGTACTGGCTTGTAGAAAACGAGGAACAGTTAAATGTTTTGATAAATAGTGGTTATAAAAAAGCGTTCATTGAGGTAATACCTTATAATGACACAATACACCCCGTACAAAATCACGTAAGTTTAGTGTATATTAGACCAATTGAAGCAAGCAAAGGCTTTATGGTATGTATTGCGCATAGTGAAGCTACTAATGAATTAATCACGTGTAAGACAAGTATTGAGAAGTTAATAAACAAATTTGAAGTATTATATTGTCGCGATAAAAAGGAAATGTTACATTATTTCCCAAACAAAACTCTTTATGACATAACACCACCTCCTCATACGTATATACGTCCTACAACACAAACACATGATTTATACTATCGTAAACATCAAGATAACAGTAAGTTAAACCTAATTATACCAATTGTTAAACACTATGAATTGTGTGAAACGATTTTTAGAGATCTAAAAGCGAATATTAACATAGAAAAAACAGAATATAATGAATTCTTTAACAGTAAAACCTCAATGGTATTCAACTCTATCGAAAGAAGTGGAATACGAATACACAATGAAACCTTCAGTGAGTACTTCCATCCCGTTGATGGTGAATATGTCTACACTCAGTTCAACTTAAAAACAACAACAACAAGACCATCAAATAAATTTAAAAATGTAAATTATGCCGCACTTAATAAAGAAAACGGTTGCCGAAAAAGTTTTATCCCTCGTAATAGTAGGTTCGTGGAAATTGATATTTCTGCTTACCATCCTAGTTTGGCTGCTCGTCTCGTTAATTATACTTTCCCCACTAGCGATATTCACTCTCATTTTGCATCGTTATATAATGTGGGTTACAAAAAATCAAAAGAACTCACTTTCAAACAACTTTACGGAGGCGTATTTGAAAATTATAAAGGGTTGGAGTTCTTTAAAAGAATTGAAGGGTTTGTTATAAAAACCTGGAATGAATTTAATGAAAAAGGATATACAAAATGTCCAATTTCAAATTTCGTATATACGAAGGAAAATTTGGGTGAAATGAACCCTCAAAAGCTATTTAATTACATACTTCAAAATATGGAAACTTCGCAAAATATTTTGGTTTTGTGGGATATGTGTCGTATATTACGGGGATGTAAAACAAAACTAGTATTATATACATATGATAGTTTTACATTTGATATAGATGATAGAGAAATAGAGGTTTTAGATAGTATTAGAGAAATATTCAAAAAATATAAATTAAATATAAAAGAAGAAACAGGTTATGATTACAACTTTGGAGGATAAAATCAATACGTATAATATGAATTACGATACAGTAGTTGATATAAATACATTAAAAGATTTGAATAATAAATTATTTTGCACTTTTACAGATTTGGAAGGTTTGGATGTGCTAATTGAAGATATAACCACAAAATATGATATTATCTATAACAAACTATTTGTTCTAGAAATTGTAGGGAAAGATGAATATGTTGTGACATACAATGTAGACCAAACTAACCTAAATGCTATACCAGATAATACTATTTTAGTACATAGAAAAAAAGAATCAAATACTTTATATACTATTAATGCCTTAAATGAGTTAATAAAAAAATTAAATGGGGGTGTTGTAGATACTAAATATAAGGTAGATTGGCAACATTATAGAAATTGTGTTTTACTTACACAACATAATGATTTGAACCAATTAAATACAAAAATTTACAAAATAATCGAGGTATAATTTGGCTCCCCAAACCCCGGTTCGTATATTCAGTTACATATAAACAGTTATAATTAAAAATAAGTTACATTATGGATTTAAATGCATTAAAGCAGAAATTGGATACCCTCCAATCAAAACCACAGGGAGGTCAAAAGACCGATTACACAACCATTTTTTGGAGACCTACAGTAGGTAAACAACAAATTAGAATTGTACCATCAGCGTATGATGCTTCTAACCCGTTTACTGAGTTAAAATTCTATTATGGTATTACTAATAAAGTAATGATTTCACCTGCTAATTTTGGTGAAAAGGACCCAATTGCATTATTTGCTGGAAAACTACGTGAAGGAGAGTACAACAAAGAAAATTATGTATTAGCTAAAAAACTAGATGCTAAAAACCGTGTTTTTGTTCCTGTAGTAGTACGTGGAGAAGAAGATAAAGGTGCTAGACTTTGGCAATTTGGTAAACAAGTATATGAAGAATTACTTGCTCTTGCAGTAGATGATGAAATTGGAGATTACACTGATATTGTAAACGGTAGAGACCTTACAGTTGAAACAGTAGGACCAGAATCAACTGGTACTCCTTACAACAAATCATCAGTACGTGTCAGATTAAAAACTTCACCACTTAGTGAAGATGCTAGTTTAGTAGAAAAATGGACAAACGAACAACCCAACCCTAAAGAAGGATTATTTAAATCATATTCATTTGATGAAATGAAATCAGCTTTAGAAAAATGGTTATCACCAGAAGAAGATTCTGAAGAAGTAACACCATCTCCAGTTACATCAACTCCAAAAAACCCCTCAAATTTTAGTTTAGATACTAATCAAGCCAAACAGACTAAAGTAGATCAATTCGATTCTTTATTTGATAGTAAAGATAGTACTAACAAAGTTGATGATTTACCTTTCTAAATATGGCGAAAAAAGTATCAAAGTCTCTCTCGGCGGCAGTGTCCGCCGAGATTAAGAGCAAATTTGATCTTAATAAATTTAAATCATCTAAAGGTTTAAATAAAAATGTCAAATTTAAGGACCAACAATGGATACCTTTATCACCTGCTTTCCAAAAAGTAGCTGGAGTACCTGGTATACCAATGGGACATATTTCCATACTTAGAGGACACTCTGATACCGGAAAAACTACTGCACTACTTGAAGCTGCAGTATCTGCTCAAAATATGGGTATACTTCCTGTATTTATCATTACTGAGATGAAATGGAATTGGGAACATGCCGCTCAAATGGGGTTACAAGTTAATCTAATTAAAGATGATGAAGGTAATGTTATTGATTATGAAGGTAATTTTATCTATGTTGATAGAGAAACATTACATACTATTGAAGACGTAGCAGCCTTTATCATGGATTTACAGAATGAACAGAAAAAAGGTAATTTACCTTATGATCTAGCATTTTTCTGGGATTCAATTGGTTCTATTCCTTGTGCAATGTCAGTTGAAAAACTGAAAAATAATAATGAATGGAACGCAGGAGCAATGTCAACTCAATTTGGTAATACAGTTAACCAGAGTATTGTAATGTCTCGTAAAGAATCATCACCATATACTAATACATTAATTGCCGTTAATAAAGTTTGGACAGCAAAAGCTGAATCCCCTATGGGTCAGCCAAAAATGATGAATAAGGGTGGAATGGCAATGTGGTATGATGCTACATTTGTAGTTACATTTGGAAACATATCAAATGCTGGAACATCTAAAATTAAAGCAATTAAAGGTGGTATGCAAGTAGAATGGGGTAAAAGAACAAACTTACAGATTGATAAAAACCATGTTAATGGTATGCAATCAAGAGGTAAAATTGTAATGACAAACCATGGTTTTATACAAGATACAGACAAAGACAAAAATGAGTATAAAAAACAACATGCTGATGAATGGTCTAAAATCCTAGGAGGAGGACAATTCAAAATTGTAGAAGACCAAGAAGATACAACACCCGTTCTTTACGATGTAGAGGACCTATAAACAAAAACATGAAACACAAAGAGTTATTTAATCTTTTGGATAATATCCAAGAAGATCAGGAGATCCCTACCCAAAATAGACACGACAGAGTATTAATTTTAGATGGCTTAAATTTATTTTTTAGAAATTTTGCTATGATGAATATGGTTAATCCTGATGGAGTTCATATTGGAGGGTTAGGAGGATTTTTTCGCTCTTTGGGTGCTATGATTAGACAAACAAATCCAACATCTGTTTATGTAGTATTCGACGGGGCAGGTTCAACAGTAAATCGTAAGAACCTGCTCTCCGAGTACAAAGGAACAAGGAATTTATCTAGAATTACAAATTGGGAAGCATTTGATAATATTGAAGAAGAACATGACTCAAAAATTGACCAAATTGTACGTATAATACAGTATTTAAAGCTATTACCTGTTAAAACCACCATACTCGATAAAGTAGAAGCGGATGACATTATAGCCGTGTTAGCTGAAAAATTAGTAGAAAAACATAATTCAACTTGTTTTATTGTATCCAGTGATAAAGATTTCTTACAGTTAGTAACTGATAAAATTATTGTATACAGACCAATGGAGAAAGAGTATTACACTCCAAAAGTTGTAGAAGAAAAATTTGGTTTATTACCACACAACTTTATTTTACACAAAACATTACTTGGAGATAATTCAGATAATATACGTGGTATTAAAGGACTTGGTGCAAAAGGTATATTTAAAAAATTTCCTGAATTAAAAACAGAAGAATTAACACTTCAAGATATTTTCGATATATCTGCTAGGAAATTTAAGGAACATATCGTATATTCACGTATTGTCCAGGAACAGGATAGAATAGAAACCAATTACAAAGTAATGGATTTAAGTGTACCAATGATCGATGATAAAGGTAAAGAACATATTGATATATTAATAACTGAAGATCTACCTGATTTTAATCCCGAAATGTTTACTTCATTTTATAATGAAGACAAATTAGGGGGAATGATTAGGAATTTAGATACTTGGTTAAAAGACATATTTGCTATGTTCCCCACTTACAGATAATAAAATAAAAAGGTTATAGATGACATTAAATAGTATAAATCAGTACGGACACGATTTTCAAATTAAGGTGTTATCATCATTGTTAACACATAAAGAATTCTTAGTTAATATTCATGACATTATATCAGAAGAATATTTTGAGAATCAAGCTCAGAAATGGGCTATTAAAGAGGTGTTGAACTACTATGACAAATATCATACAACCCCCTCATTAGACATATTAAAAGTAGAATTACAAAAAGTAGATAATGAAGTATTACAAATCTCAATTAAAGAGCAATTAAAACAAGCATTTGTTAGCTCGGATGATGATTTAGAATATGTACAAGAAGAATTTACTAATTTTTGTAAAAACCAACAATTGAAGAAGGCCTTAATGTCGTCTGTGGACTTATTGAAAGCAGGCGACTTTGATGGTATTCGTTTTATTGTAGATAACGCTCTAAAAGCAGGACAAGATAAAAACATAGGACATGAATACGCTAAAGATATTGAATCAAGATATAGAGAAAATTCAAGAGAAACTGTACCAACACCTTGGCCGCGTATTAACGACTTACTTCAAGGTGGATTGGGAAATGGAGATTTTGGTCTTATATTTGGTAATCCAGGAGGTGGTAAATCATGGTCATTAGTTTCTTTAGGAGGACATGCGGTAAAAATGGGGTACACAGTTCTTCATTATACTTTAGAATTAGGTGAAGATTATGTTGGAAAAAGATACGATGCGTTTTTCACAAAAATACCCGTAAATAAAGTAGATTCTCACAAGGACCAAGTTGCAGAACTTATTCCACAATTACCAGGAAAGTTAATAATTAAAGAATACCCAACAGGTAAGGCAACTGTCTCAACTATTGAATCTCATATTGCGAAAGCAACAAGTATGGGTACTAAGCCTGATCTAGTAATTATTGATTATGTTGATCTTCTTTCATCAAGAAAAACAAATCGTGAACGTAAGGATGAAATTGATGATATTTATACTAGCACAAAAGGATTAGCTAGACAATTAGACATACCTATTTGGTCTGTTTCTCAAGTTAACCGTGCAGGAGCGAATGATAATGTCATTCAAGGAGATAAAGCAGCAGGATCGTATGATAAAATTATGATAACTGATTTTTGTATGTCTCTTTCTCGTAAAAAGGAAGATAAAGTTAATAACACTGGGAGATTTCATTTAATGAAAAATAGATATGGAATGGATGGACTCACTTTTGGTGTAGAAGCTGATACTTCAACTGGACATTTTATAGTAAAAAATGAGTATTTTGAAGGAGAAGAATCAGAAAATCTAGCTCCCACTACTCGTTCTAATAAATTTGATACCGATGTTGATACCTTTGATAAAGCACAGTTAAGAAAGAAGTTTTTTGAACTTAACCCTTAATATTTAAAATATATAATATAAACACTTAATAAAAAAAAATGGCAAAAACTTCATTACTACAGGAGAGAGTGGTTTACAAACCCTTTGAATATCAAGAAGCATCCGATTACTGGTTAAAACAACAACAAGCACATTGGTTACATACAGAAGTACCTATGATGTCTGATGTTAATGACTGGAAACAAAATCTTCAACCACATGAAAAAAATATCATTGGTTCTATTTTAAAAGGATTTGCACAAACAGAAACTGTAGTAAATGATTACTGGTCAACCCTAGTTACTAAATGGTTTAGAAAACCAGAAGTAATTAAAATGGCTGTCACATTTGGTGCCTTTGAAACAATTCACGCAGAAGCTTATTCTTTATTAAATGAAGAATTAGGTTTAGATAATTTTAGCGAGTTTTTAGAAGATGAAGCAACAATGGCTAAAATTGAGGCTTTAACAACCGTAAGGGATTCTCATGATGGGACTCCAAATTGGCATGAAAGAGCTAAATCATTAGCTATATTTTCTGCATTTACAGAAGGGGTAAATTTATTTAGTTCATTTGCTGTTTTGTTATCATTTAAATTAGATAATAAACTTAAAGGTGTAGGTCAAATTGTAGAGTGGAGTATTAGAGATGAATCACTACATTCAGAAGCAGGGTGTTGGTTATTTAGAACCTTAATGCAAGAACATCCTGAATTTGACACCCCTGAATTAAGAGTAGATATTGAAGAAGCAGCAAAATTATCTTTAAAATTAGAATTAGATTTTATTGATAAAGTATATGAAATGGGGGACCTATCAGGTTGTCCAAAATATGATTTAATTTCATTTATTAAACATAGAGTAAACACTAAAATGGGTGATTTAGGTTATGGGGCTATAGTAAATGGTATAGATCAAGAAGCCGTAAAAAGAATGAAATGGTTTGATAGCTTATCAGCTGGAAAACAACACACAGATTTCTTTGCTAACAGAGTAACAAATTATAGTAAAGGTGTTCAAAATTGGGATGCAAACAGTTTATTTTAAAACAAAATAAAAAAATTTATTTGGAAATATTGGATCGAACCTTGGGGTGGAAATATTTAAAAGATTAAAAATATATAAATGGAAAACAACGCGTTACAAGTAGATTATACAAATTGGGAGAAAGGCAAAAACCATCCAGAATGGATGGATGAAATTTCTTTAGCAACTATATCTAAAGGTTATTTACTACCAGGAGAAGATGTAAAAAAAGCATATAGAAGAGTCTCTAATACCGCAGCTAATAGATTAAAAAAACCAGAATTAGCTAATAAATTCTTTAAAATCATGTGGAATGGTTGGTTAGGATTAGCATCACCTGTGTTATCAAATATGGGAACTGATCGTGGTTTACCCATTTCATGTTTTGGTGTTGATACACCTGATTCAATACGTGGAATCGGTTTAACTAACGCGGAACTAATGAAGTTAACAGCATCCGGTGGGGGTGTAGGTATTTCGTTAAATCGCATTAGAGAACGTGGAACTGAAATTTCTGGGAATGGTAAAAGTGAAGGTGTAGTACCATGGGCTAAAATATTTGATTCATCAATTATTGCTACTAACCAAGGAAATGTTAGAAGAGGAGCAGCATCTGTTAATTTAGATATTGAACATGGAGATATTGAAGAGTTTTTACAAATTCGTAGACCTAAAGGTGATCCAAACAGACAATGTCTTAACTTACATCAATGTGTTGTTGTAGGAGATTCATTTATGAGAAAATTAGAAGCAAGAGACCCTGAAGCAATGAATAGATGGGCTACTGTTTTAAAATCAAGAATGGAAACAGGTGAACCTTATATAATGTATAAGGATAATGTTAATAAAGATAACCCAATTGCTTATAGATTAAACAATTTAGAAGTATCTATGACAAATATTTGTTCTGAAATTACATTATTTACAGATGAAGAACACTCATTTATTTGTTGTTTATCTTCTATGAATTTAGCAAAATATGATGAATGGAAAGATACAGATGCTGTTGAATTAGCCACTTGGTTTTTAGATGGTGTAATGCAAGAATTTATTGATAAATCAGCTGGTAAGGGTTCACTAGAAAGAACATATAATCATGCTCGTAAGGGACGTGCTTTGGGTTTAGGTGTAATGGGTTGGCATTCGTTTTTACAACAAAAAGGATTACCATTTAATTCTATAGCGTCTACCGCGCATACCCACAACATATTTTCAGATATTAGACAAAAAGCAGAAAAAGCATCTATGGCTTTAGCTTTAGAATATGGAGAACCATTGTGGTGTAGAGGAACAGGTATGAGAAATACTCATTTACTAGCAATTGCCCCAACAGTATCTAATTCAGTTATTTGTGGTGGTATTAGTGCTGGTATTGAACCATTACCTGCCAACATTTATACCTTTAATGGTGCTAAGGGTACCTTTATTAGAAAAAATAAAGTATTACAATCTATTCTAGCTGAAAAAAGCGAAGATAAGGATCAGTGGTGGGACCAAATGTTAGCCGAAGATGGATCCGCACAAGGACTACCAGATACCATATTAACACCTGAAGAAAAAGAATTATTCTTAACATTCCCCGAAATTAATCAATTAGAATTAGTACGTCAAGCAGCTATTAGACAACGTTATATTGATCAAACCCAATCGTTAAATTTATCATTTGATGTAAATGATTCACCAAAATGGATTAATCAAGTGCATTTAGAGGGTTGGAAACTGGGTATAAAAACTTTTTATTACTTAAGAACTGATAGTGTTATTAAAGGAGATTTAGGAAGCCGCATGTCAGATTGCGTTTCCTGTGATGGTTAACTATATGTTGAAAACGTCATACAAATGAACATAGGAGGGGCACATTAGTGCCTCTTTTTTTTATATTTATCAACAAAAATAAGTTTTTATTAAAAAATGTTATTATTATGTTAAATTATTTAAAAAGTAAATGGATGGCTTTTAAAAACATTTTCAAAGACGAAAACGATATTAACGAAAAATCCGTAGTAGGGTTTTTAGCATTTGCCGTAATGGTAATATTCGCTGTTGTTGACTTAGCAACAGGGTATCTCGGTAAAGATTTGGTAATTAATGAATTTATATATGACTCATTTCTATATATCACTTTAGGAAGTTTTGGAATTGCTGAAGCTGGTAAAATATTCGGCAAAAAATAAAAAATTATGAAAAAAATACTATTAATAATTACAATTCTATTTGTAATTCCTCTATCAGGACAAGAAAAAAAGAAAAATAATTTATTTAAATCAATATATAAAGACTTCTTAAAATACGGTACAGTATACGGAGCAGGAGATATATCCAATTCTGTAGAAGCAGAAGAACAGACATACTTCCTTAGAACTAATCCTGATGGGAGTTTATACTCCATACCGGACGTAGTTAATAATACAGAAGTATTTCCTTTTGATTATAGATACGGATTTGGTATAAGAAAATTAGCTAGATTTGATTACGAAAGAAAACCAAAGAACTTTTACGACGGTACTGAAGAACAATTAGTATTCGGTGCACCAACATCAGCAGTAAAAGGATTAGAGTACTTATTTCATTTTGAAAAAGAAAGATGGAGAGGACAGGACTTTACTAACTACAATGCCTTTTTAAAACATACTGGAAAATACCATATACTAAAAGTACAATCTAGATCAGTAGAGAAAATTAACCTAAAATTTAACTCAGCTGAACTTAGAGCTAGATTACCAATAGGTAAGAAGTTTTCTATATCAGCAGGAGCAATAGCAAGAGGACATGAAAGAGCATATGGATATAATCCAATAGAGATTTGGTTAAATGAAGAAACAACAGATGAGTTCGGTAATGTATTTCCTACCAATCAATGGTACCAGCTAGGATATGAAAACGGATACTCAGATAACCTAACTACCTATACAGACATAAGTACTGGAGAAACAACCCAAGATTGGATTTGGAAAGACGCAGACGGAAACATTGTAGCTTACTCTGATTTAGATTTTAGAGAAAGAATCATGCCAGAACTTATGAACAAGTTTAACGGACTTGCTTGGGATCAATTAGATTCTTGGGTAGAAGTAGCACCTATAGTTGGAGTAGATTTTTATCATTATAAAAGAGACTTCTGGTTCCATGGGTATGCAAATTACATATTACCTTATCACAAGTACGTTAAAGGAGAAGAAGAAGAATCGTACTTAAATAGAAACAACTGGGGTAAAGGTGGATTAAGACAAGACGCAGAATTAGAACAGTGGATTGATTATTCATTCGGAGCATCATTAGGAACTAAAATAGGAAAAAATTTAGGTATTTTTATACAAGGAGAATATTCCAAAATGTGGGATAGTAAGTTATATCAAACAACATTCGGTTTAAACTATACATTTAAATAAAAATGAAAAAATTAATACTACTTTTAACACTTGTTCTTTTCTTTGGTTGCACTAAAGAAGAGATAGTGGAAGAGAATGACGGGCAACTAATATTTGAAATAAGCTTAGATGGTGATTCATTTGACCCATATGAAAGGTATTCAGTTGTAACCTCTTATGGAGGAGAACAATTAGGAGCTGATGGTAAATTAAAAAAGATATTTATTCTATATCTTCAAATAGATGACGGTGAAGTAAGATTAGACAGACAACACTTCGCAATGTACTTACTAGATTCAGATTCAGAAGATGATGGATCATTATTAGATATAGGTACTTATACTTGGGAAAATCCTGATAACAAATATGCTGGTGTAGAAATACCTGGTAACGATGAGTATATAGTTTGGAACGAAGTAATAGTAGGAGAAATTGTTAAACCAGGAGAAGGTAATTTTTATGACCCTTCATTAATTTGTCTAACCGCTGAAGGTGAATTTTATAACCCCTATATTGAAAGAACTATGACATTATCATTGAGATTACAAAACTTTCCAATAGGTCAAGATATAACAACAACTCCATACGGGTATTTATTAGATTAAAATTATGGCAAAAGAAATAGGAGAAGAGACTAAAATTACATTAGACCTTAAAACAATAAGTATAATAGGTTTTGGATTAGCAACCGTAATTGGTATGTGGTTTTCATTACAAGCAGATATTCAGGAAGCAAAAGAATTACCAGCACCAGAAATACAGAGGATAGAGTTTCAAATGAAAGATGAAGCTATTAGAGATGCAATTATAAACACTCAGGATGATGTAGAGGAAATAAAAAAACAACTCAATAAAATAGATGAGAGGCTTTTTGACTTACAAAAAAGAAACTAACATGAAAAAATTAACAGTTATAGCATTAATGTTTTTATCCTTGACTGGCTATAGTCAACAAATATTAACAGATGCAAATTTTGAAAAAGCTATAGAAGGTAGATCAGCCTTTAGTGATGATAATATTTCGATAGTTGTAGTAGAGTTTTGGGCTTCTTTTAATGATGATAATTCTTTTGAAGATTGGGATAAAATAGAAGGAGTAAAGTACTACAGGTGTGACATTGCTAAATCACCAAAAGCTAAGAAGAAACATAAGGTAAGAACAATTCCACACATTATAGTATTTAAAGATGGTTTTGACGAGATACACTTTAAAGCAGGTTTAGACTTTACAATCTCAGAATCACTAGAAGATATTCAAAAAGAAATTAATGAACTCTTAAACGAAAGTAAATTTTAATGAATTTAAAAACCCTTATTTTATTTATATCTTTATTAACCTCTACATTTGCTAATTCCCAAATAAGGATAGGATCCTTTTCAGTTGAACAAGACAAAGCAATTCACTATTTATCAGGGGCAGTAATAACAAGTACGGTTCATGATTTAGTTTTCGAAAAAACAAAAAGCAAACATAAAGCTGTACTTTACTCTTTAACTACAGGAATAGTAGCAGGGACACTAAAAGAAATTATTGATAGTAGGCAAAAAGGTAATAGATTTGATCATAGAGATTTACTTGCAACCACATATGGAAGTATGTCAATAGCAGTAGTAATATCATTAGATAATATATTTAAAAAGAAAAAAAGAAAAAAAATAAAATTTTAAAAAATAAAGATTATGAAATTTAAAATGCCAAAAGTAAAAAAACCAAAGATGCCTTCAATTCCGAAGATACCTAGCATACCAACCCCCAAAATACCTAACCCAATTGATGTAATTGTAGATACGGCAAAAGATGTAGGTGATGCAGTTGTAGATACGGCAAAAGATGTAGCTAAAACAACTACAAACATATATAAAGATACTGCCAAAGCAGTAGTACACACAACTGATGTAGTAGCTAAAAATACTCAAGAAGCTGCAAAACAAGGATTGGATGTAGCATCTGACACTTGGAAAGAAGGTAGTGCACAAGCCATTGATTTTGCTAAAGATGGGTTAGAAGCGGTTGAGGACGCGGCCGAGGCAGCAGCTGATTGGCTAGATGAGAATGCATGTTATATTGGGTTAAACATGGCATTAACCACAGGATGCGTTGCTTATTTTACCCCAAAACCAGCACCTGCTGATCCTGGTACTGTAACATCAACAACTATTAGTGGAACAATGATTGCAGCAATGGCAACATTGGGACAGAAAGCTGCCATAATGTTAGTATCAAAAGAAGTAGGTAAACTTTTAGCAGATGGTATATTTTTAATACCAGGTGTAAAAGGAAAATGTAATAAAGAATTACTCACAAAAGTACTTACAAATGTAGTAGGTAAAGCAAATCCAATATATGCAACAGCAGCTTTATCAACCCCCGCAGGTGTAGGCTTATTTGTAGGTTCAGTAGTATCACCTATTGTAGCTACATTAATTTGTGAAGGGGTAGTACCCAACGGATTTTCAAAACTAGATTATTAAAAATTAGAAATTATGAGTTGTTTTACAAGAGAAGAAATTAAATGTGCCGTAGAATCAAAGGGCCATAAATGGTTTGAAAAGGGAAACTACAATTTAAATATTGTAGGGGTTAGAAATTCCAACACTCATAATAAAGTTACAAATAAATTTGATGACTGTATTACAGTATCTTATAATGTAGATGGAGAAGAAAAATTCCATTGTTTTGCAGCAACCACAGACCCAGGAAAGTATTGGGAAGAAAATATTATGAATAAAGATGGGGTTGCAATTTTAGTTCCTGGACAATATAGGAGTTCTCATAAAATAAGAAAACATCAAGGTAAATATGAGGCTTTATGTCAACAAAAAGATGTTAAAGTATACAGAGATAATAATAAAGATGGAGTATATGATATGTTAGCCGAAAGTATACAAGAAGGTATATTTGGTATTAACATACATAAAGCAGGCTCCAGAGTAAATGGATCAACTCAAATAGATAAATGGTCAGCAGGTTGTCAGGTATTTTCCAAAGAATCAGATTTTAATCAATTAATGGATTTAGCATATAAAGCTAAAGATTTGTATGGTAATTCATTTACATACACATTAATTGAATCAAAAGACGTAGTTTAAAATGAAATCAACAACAACCCTATTTATAGCAATAACAAGTATGTCATTAGGATTTATATGTTCCTATTTTATGGAACTTACAATGCAAAACGCAGAACAATATTTAGCAATTACAACTTTAGTATTTACTGATGGGTTTTTTGGTGTACTTGCGGGAATTAAAAGAGAAGGATTTAAAACTTATAAAGCAATTAAAATTTTAAGAACTTTTATTTTTTGGGTTATTATGTTAACTCTAATATTAGTTATAGAAAAAAGCATTCCTGGAGCTGGTTGGTTAAGTGAAACTATACTTATGCCTTTAGTAGTATTCCAATTAATAAGTACTGTAAAAAATGCATCAATGGCTGGATTTATCAAAACATCTGCTTTAAACAAAATTTTAGACTCCATTGATAAGCATAAAGGAATTAGAGAATAAGTTGTCTTAGTTATTATTCTTTACTATATTTATGACCATGTATAAATACAACGCAAAATTAGATAGGGTTGTTGATGGAGATACTGTCGATGCCTTAGTAGACTTAGGATTTGATACTTGGAAAAAGGTAAGAGTTAGAATGATGGGTATGAATGCCCCTGAATCTCGTACTAGAGATTTAGAAGAAAAAAAATTAGGACTCGCAGCTAAAGCAAGATTAATTGAATTGTTAAAAGAAGGTGAATTTATTTTACAATCCCATGGGGTTGGAAAGTATGGAAGATGTTTAGGTACTATATTTGTAGAAGATGTAGATATAAATAAAACTTTAATTAATGAAGGACACGCAACAGAATACCATGGGGGTGCTAGGTAAAATCAAAAAAGGAATGTTTCCATTCCTTATTGCTTTTTCTGCCCTATCCGTAAGTGCATCAGCAGCATTTTACTCAGTTAGTGGTTTAAGTAAACTATTTGCTGGGGCAAGTTTAGAGGTTATTATAATGGCGGGTTCATTAGAATTTGCTAAATTAGTAACTGCTTCACTTTTGTATCAATATTGGGATACAATTAACAAAACATTACGAACTTATTTATCTATATCTACTCTTATATTAGTATTAATTACTAGTATGGGTATTTACGGATTTTTAAGTGCTGCCTACCAGGAAACCTATTCCAAATTATCAACTATAGAAAACCAAAAAGGTTTTATTCAAAAGAAAGTTGATTTTTACCAAAATGATGTAACACGATATGATGATGAAATTAAAAGAATCTCTAACAATATTAGTACTTTATCTAATGCAAAAGCTTCGTCCATCCAAGTACGAGACACCTCGGTGGTTGGGGGCGTTAGAACAACAATCTCCACAACTGAGCTTAGAATGGCGCAGAATCGTATTAATATTGAGGAGGAGAATCGTAAATTGGCACAAGAAAAACGAATAATAGCATCAGATAGCCTCCAAAAGTTTCAATTACAAGTACTAGAGTTAGATAATAACAACGAAGTTGCTGGAGAATTAGGACCACTACAGTATTTATCTGGACTTACGGGTGTATCCATGGATAAAATTATAAACTGGTTATTACTTATTATAATTTTTGTATTTGACCCCTTAGCAATATCTCTTGTAATAGCATCTAACTTTGCTTTTGATAAAGCTTACCCAAAAAAGAAATATAAAAAAAATTTATATGGGGAATACTATGAAGACAAATTCTCAGAATGGGATAATTTAGATGATGAGGGGCATCCCCTCCCAAATGAAGATTTAACTAAAGCAGCTATGGAATTTGAAGTAAGAGATGCTGAAGAAATGACAACTCAAGAAGAATTTATGGAAAATTTGGATAAACTTGAAAAGATAAAAGATTGGGAGGCAGCAGAAAAAAGAATGGAAATCATAGGTCAAAATGGAAATAATGGAGAACATTATGAAGATATACCTAAAGAACTTAGTTGGTTAGACTTAGATGGTGATGGTTTTATTTCTGAAGTAGAACTTAAAGATGCTTATAAAAATATTTCTAAATTAGAAAAAATACTAAATTCTAATATATCTAAAGATAAACAAAAATATATCTTAAATCTTATTAATGAGATTAAAAAAAGAATAAAATCAGACAATACTAAAACTTATTAAAAGTAATGTGTAAGAGGGTTGGTTACCCGGGATAGGGTTCATATATTCACCACGTTGATGCAGTTAAGCATCATATTAAAACAATAAAGGTCATGAAAGAATTTATCAAATCCATTAAGGAAAATCCAAGAGAATTTGTAGAAACTATAGTGTTAATGAGTACACTATCCGTGTTGTTTTATGTTTCAATGTGGATTTTTTATTAATGAATAATCCCTATAGCCCAGTAACATCGAGAGAACAATTAGAAAAAAAATTCTCTAAATTACGTAAACTAAACTACAACGCTTTTAGGTGGTGGAGAATGTATGATAACCCAAATAAACCTTTGTGTAACCGATCATTATTTCGTGATCGTATATTAAATGGTGATTTTGATTATTCACATTACAAATATCAAGCAGATTGGTGTGAACACGAAATGAATGATATTGCCCAAGATTGTGGTGATGACATAGGTAAGTTTGTTGAAAAAACATCCTTGTTGCGTTCTCGTAGAAAACGTTTACTCGAGGATTTTGAAAAAGATGAAAACGGTAAATTAGAATTATTAATAAAAGCATTTACTGTTCATTTTAGATGCAATGAAGAACAAGTTTATGAAGAAATTTTCAAATGTAGTGGAGAACTGATAGATCTTTATTATATTATAGAAGAGAAGTACAAAATAGTCCATATGCCTTATCCCCTAAAGCGTAGAGGACGACCAAAAAAAGTTATATAATGAAAATTTCACAGCACATCGTAATTGACAATGAAGTCAATTGGAAATTAGTCAGAGAACGTGATGGTTTAATTAAACAATCAAGAGATGTTAAATGGTTAGAGTTTAATGATGATGGTACATTTAAAGAAGAGTTTGATGAACCAGCCATTGGTCGTTCATTAATTATGTCTCCATTTAATGACTTCTTTACTTGGCATACTACAACAGTAACAGAGATTGTAGAGCAGAGAGATGATTATATTAAATTTAAAACAGGAAATAGTAATTACGAATTATTTAAAATATGAAAGTATCACACGAAGTACCTAGATGTTTACTAAAGGCATCACAAGTTTTTAATGATTATGATTATTGTTTACCTCATCTATTAGATCAAGATGAAGAATATAAACAATATTTTGAAAAGGCTCGGGATGAAGGACGTTATGTTATTATGGATAATTCACTCCATGAATTAGGAGAAGCATATGATTATGATAGATTAAGATATTGGGTTAATGAATTACAACCCAATGAATTTATAGTACCAGATGTTTGGATGAATTGTTCTCAAACTGCGGCACAAGCTAAATATTGGAAGCAATTTAAATATCCTAAAAAAACAAAACTTACAGCTGTAATTCAAGGTGAAAATAAAAACCAAGCATATTTATGTGCTAACCTATTAGCTGGGTTAGGATATGATAAATTATGTGTATCTTATGGTGCTACTTGGTATAATGATTTCTTCCCACATACTAACTCAGATATGGGAAAGGCATTAGGTAGAATACGATTTGTACAGGGTCTATTTAAATTAGAGCAATTAAAAGATATTAAATTTCATTTATTAGGATGTTCAATTCCACAAGAATTTGGATGGTATGATGATGGATTTCAATCAAGAATAGAATCAATTGATACTTCAAACCCAGTAATGGCAGCCTTAGATGGAACCAGATATAATAGCAATGGTATGAATTACAAACCAAATGCTAATATGAATGATTTTTTTGATATTAAATATGAAGATATAAATTACTTCGATGTACTTTATAATACAACTAAATTTAGAGAAATTAATAATTTAAAAACCAAATAGTTATGATGTCACTTTTCGATTACCAAGGTCACGCAGATAAAGACGGGACAGGATTAAGATTAAATGCTTACGCACAATTAAAAAAACAACCTTATAAAAAAAGGAAATTAGAATTTAATGGTATGGAAGTATTTTTATATACCGAAGAATTTCTAAAGGAATTTTTTGAAATCCAAGAAATTTTTAATAACGAATTTGTAGTAGAATAATATGGCAAAGTTAACAAGAAATGTAAATTACGCAAATTACAGATGGGAAGAATATGTGCTAACAGAAGAAGAATTAACACAATGGAAAACAGGTGATGAAGACCTCCAACAAGAAATTATAGATAATGCAGATTGGGACTTAGTAAGAGATAAACCAATTGATGATTATAGTGAACCAGAATTTATAGAAGACGAAGATGGCAAATAGTAATAGAACAGAGATCTATATAGAAGGATCTAAAGAAGCAATTGATAATTTTGTAGAACGATTTGATAAATGTCATAGTGGTCCTTACCCAAATCAAGAAGATAACCCTCACATCGCTGATGAATTTGGGGCAGATGCTGAATTATTTATTGATAAAGTTGGTTCAAAATGGGTTCAAATTTGGGATGAAGGTATCTACCATTCAAGCGATAATAGATGTGAAATCTATCTAGATACAGCTTGGTACCCACCATCAGATATGATTTTAGAAATTTATAGACAAATGGCTGAAATTGATGATGAAATTAAAGTATCAGGTAAATATTGGGATGAAGGACATCAACCAATAGGAGTATTCGAAGTATACTATGGACAGATAATTTCAGAAGAACAAAGTATTGACGATGATGAAGATCAAGAATATTTTTGGGATGATGTAATTGAACCCGCATTCGAAATCCTCCAAGAGAGATTAGATAAAGTAATGAAAGAAATATAATATGGCAGAATTTATAAGACATGCGTTAGGACTTTGTGGAGAGCACTATCATCCAAATTTATGGACACTTCTTATAGGAGGAGTTGGATTTTCAACTATTTTTTCGTATGTTAGATCATATATAAAATGTAAATTTAATCAAGCGTTAGCCTATACGCAAAATACCTGGCAAAAATTAAATAAATAAATTATGGCACATTGTGTAGTAAGTTTAAGTGGTGGAATGGATAGCAGCACCCTATTATTAAGAGCTATTGAAAAATATGATACAGTAACAGGTATCTCATTTGACTATGGTCAAAAACACAAAGTAGAGCTAGAAAGAGCTCAATCATTAATAGATTACCTTGCAAGTAAAGGTCACAAAGTAAATTATCGTCAAATTAAACTAGATGGATTAGTAGATTTACTAGATTCTGCATTAGTAGAAGGTGGAGATGATGTACCTGAAGGTCATTATGAGCAGGATAATATGAAAGAAACAGTTGTACCTAATAGAAATAAAATGTTTGCTTCTATTACTCAAGCTGTTGCCTTATCAGTCGCAAATAAAAAAGAAGATGTTTGTGATATTGCTTTAGGTATTCATGCTGGTGACCATGCAGTTTATCCTGATTGTAGACAAGAATTTAGAGATGCAGATGATGCAGCTTTTAGAATGGGTAATTGGGATGCTGATAGAGTAGGTTATTTTACTCCTTATTTAAATACTGACAAATTTGGTATTTTACAAGATGGTGAAATATTATGTGCAAAATTAAAAATTGATTTTGATGAAGTTTATAAAAGAACAAATACTTCTTATAAGCCTTATCCTTCGGGAAATAGTGATTATAAGTCTGCTTCTTCTGTCGAGAGGATTGAGGCTTTTATTGCTTTGGGGAGAAAAGATCCTGTACAATATGAGGATGAAACTGGAGAAGTTGATTACGAGGTAGCAAAATCTCATGTTGAGAAAGTTCTTGCTGAATATGTATAATTACAGATAAATTTTAAATTAAAAGTAATGAATGCAACACAAAATGGTAATACTCAGTTAAATTCTGAAAGAAGCAACTTGAATAAAAGAGTTGATAATTTTAGATTACTAAGTAAAACTAAAAAAGTACAATGGGATAGTATGCGTAGACACCGCACTATTTAAAAATTAAAAAAGTTATGAAAAAACAAGAATTACCTGATGCAAAAAAACACCAGCAAATTTCTTTCATTAAATCAGGGATCCGTATCTTAGGGTACGGAGCCTTATGGTTTAGTTTGGAAATTGCAGTTATTATACTTATATTGAGTGAAATAGTAGGTATTGGAGAAGAATTAGTTTAAATTATAAAAATATGAAGTTATATTATTTTAGTGCACCTTGGTGCGGACCTTGTAAAATGTTAGGACCACAAATGGAAAAAAGTGGTTTACCATATACAAAAGTTAATGTTGATAATGATACAGAATTATCAGCTAAATTTGGGATTAGAAATGTTCCAACATTATTAAAAGTAGATTCCCAAGGGAATGAAATATCTAGAATTGTAGGTGTAAAACCTATGCAAGAAATTAAAAATTGGTACAATGGGTAAATTTCAATCAAGTAAAGTATTTGACGGTTTTAGCACAGTGTTTCGTCAATGGAAAGCAGAAGATACACACTGTAGGTTTATACATGGGTATGGGATATCTTTTAAAGTATATTTTGAAGGAGAATTAGATGAACGTAATTGGGTCTGGGATTTCGGAGGAATGAAGAGAGCAAAAGGAACTATCGATGGTATGTCTCCAAAAGCATGGATGGACTTTATGTTTGACCATACTATAATTGTAGCTGAAGATGATCCCCACGCAAAAGCTTTTGCTCAAATGCATGAAGCAGGGGTAGCCCAAGTAAGATTTATACCGGCTACAGGTGCTGAAAAATTTGCAGAATATATTTTTGATAAATTAAACGAATTTATATTCCCAGAAACAGAGGGTAGAGTAAAAGTTACAAAAGTTAAGTTTATGGAGCATGGAAAAAATGCTGCTTATTATAGTGAATAAAAGTTATGTAGTGAATAAAAAACCACTTAAAAAAATTATATGGAACACAAACAATTAAAGCGTATTGAGGATTACGATAAAAACCTCCCAATTGTAGAAATTTACACTGCAGTACAATCAGAAGGATCAAGAGCAGGATATCCAACAGTAGTAATTAGAACAACAGGATGCACCCACAGATGTTATTTCGGTGAAGGTGGTTGGTGTGATAGTTGGTACACAAGTATTCACCCTGAAAAAGGTCATTTTAATTTTAAAGACATTATATCAATGTATGAGAAAAATCCTCATATAAAAGAAATGATGTTAACTGGAGGTTCACCTACTATGCATCCTGCTTTAGTAAATGAATTAACACACTTTGCACATGAAAACGATATTTTTATTACTATCGAAACTGAAGGAAGTCATTTCCTCCCCACTGACTATCCTATTAATTTGCTATCTATTAGCCCTAAGTTTTCTAATTCTGTTCCCGTTGTTGGGGTAGAAACACCTCAAGGAGCAATCACAGATCAGAGAATGGTTGATAGACATAATAAGCTTAGACTTAATTATGACGCAATATCAAAATCAATGTCATATCACTCAGATTATCATATTAAACCTGTATGGGATGGTAAAGATGAAGGTTCATTAGAAGAAATCCTTAATTTTATTAAAATTATGGATGTACCCCAAGATAAAGTATGGTTTATGCCTGCCGGGGACTCAAGAGAAGGATTATTTAAATCTTATCCTTTAGTATTTGATTGGGTTAGAGATAATGGTTATAGAATGACTTGGAGACCACATATTATTGCTTTTGAAGATCAGCGAGAAGTATAGTGGATAAGCAAGAAGCCCTTCGTATATTAGAGGAAATAGAAGAAAATATCAACGTCTGTTGTGCCATAACTATGGAACCAGACGAGGTGTTAGTTTTAATTGATAAAATAAAAAGTTATATAAATGGAGAACAAACGTAGAAAAGTTCACGAAGAATTAGAAGTAGTAAAAGTAGGTTATGCAAATGGAGTTGCTGAAGGGTTTCCCTTCAATGATGAAGAAAAGTTAAAAATGGTTGATAAAGCAGAAGAAGCTTATGGTAAGTTTTTAGATGCTTTAAAATGTGATTGGAGAGAAGACCCCAATTCAATGGAAACACCTCGTCGTGTAGCTAAAGCTTATGTAAATGATTTATGGGCTGGTCGTTACACTGCAATGTCTCCTATTACATCATTCCCATCGGATGGTTATGATGGTATTGTTATAGAACGTAATATACCGTTAACATCAATGTGTTCTCACCACCACCAAACAATTGGAGGAGTTGTTCATATCGGTTACATAGCAGGAGAAGGTGGTCAAGTAATTGGGTTATCTAAACTAAATAGAATAGTTGAATTATTTGGTCGTAGAGGAGCAATCCAAGAACAATTAACATCAGCTATTCATAATGCCGTAGATAAAATTACAGATGGAAATAAGGGTGTTATTGTTACTATAGTTGGAACACATAATTGTGTTAGCTGTAGAGGTGTTAAACATCAAGGTGCAGCAATGGTCACTACTAAAGCATCAGGTGTATTTAGAGAAAATAATAATTTATCTCGTAAAGAATTTTTTGATAGTCTTAAAATTAATAACGGCGGACATAACATATAAGAGAAATGGCATTAACAGTACACAATAAAATTATTTTAAGTTGGATAGATACTAATGAACTAGTTGATATCTTATGTGAAAAAATAAAGTTTGATCTACCTAACATAGACTCAGTTCATGGTATTCCAAGAGGTGGGTTAATACCTGCAGTATTAATATCACATAAACTAGGTTTACCTTATGTAAGTGCAGTAGGTCCAAATACATTGGTAGTTGATGATATATGTGATTCTGGAGTTACATTAGATAAAGGTCCTGGAGTTTATACTGCAGTACTACATTATAAACCCCATACATCATGTTTCAAACCTAATATTTGGTCTGAAATACATGAAGGGGATGAATGGGTTATATATCCTTGGGAAACCAAAGACTCAGACCCAATACAAGATTACTTAAAAAACAATTAATTTTAAAAAAATAGAATATGGAATATTGGCAAATTAAAACTCAAAACGAATTTGAGAATGAAAGAGGTAGAATACAAAAAACAACTGAATTATATTTAGTTGTAGCAGTATCAGCAACGGATGCAGAAGCTAAGATGTATAAACATAATGAAGGTATGTCTAATTTTAGAGTTGTAGAAGTAAAGAAAACTAAATTTTTAGAGGTAATAAGCTAATGGGAAATTATATATTAAGATCACAACCAACATTTGATAAATTAGTAAAAGACTTTTCTTTTACAAATGCCTTAGATGTTGGTTCCGGAGATAATAGGTACGCTGAGGCTTTTAGGGATAATGGGATTGAATGTTATACAACAGACATACTAGAATCGGATTTCCAAGGAGATTTTAATACTTTAGATTTTGGAAGAAAATTTGAATGTTTATGGGTAGCCCATGTATTAGAACATCAATTAAATGTTAATCATTTTCTAAAAAGATGTTTTGATGCCCTAGAAGAAAATGGTATATTAGCAATATCAGTTCCCCCTATGAAACATTCAATAGTAGGAGGACACTTAACAGTGTGGAATACAGGATTAATTTTATATAATTTAATTCTAGCGGGGTTTGATTGTAGTGAAGCATCGGTTAAAACTTATGGGTATGATTGTTCTGTAATAGTTAAGAAAAAAACAGCAACACTTCCTGAGTTAAGATATGATTATGGGGATATTGAGAGGTTATCACATCTATTCCCTTTTGACGCAAAACAAGGATTTAATGGACAAATATTAGAACTAAATTGGTAAAAAACATGGGAAAACAATTAGAATTATTTAGCAAAGCTGACGTGCCTTTTGTTAACGAAGTAGAAACATTTAACAGCACGTTTGGAAAACCAAACAATTATGAACCAACAATACCAGAAAAGAAAGAGTGGCAATTCGTATACGACTTTGTACTTGAAGAATTGGAAGAATATAGACAGGCTTGCGAAAACGGAGACATCGTGGAAATTTTGGATGCTTTGTGTGATATTGCTTATGTTTCCTTTGGGAACGGCACTATGTTACACGGTCTTAAAGATAAGATATGGCCTGCGTATCAAGAAGTACAAGGAAGCAATATGTCGAAGTCTTGTAGCACTGAAGAAGAAGCCATGGAGACTGTCACCCTCCGCTCTAAAGAACAAGCTGAGCCATGTCACTTTGAACAGATCGAAGACCGATTCGTAGTATACAGAACACGTGATCGTAAAGTAATGAAGTCTATTAATTATTATAGACCAGATTTAAAACAATTCTTCACTCAAGAAGAACTAGATAAGAAATATTAAACAAACTTAGGCTCCCGTAGGGAGCCTTCGTATATTTACTCAAATAAAAGTTATATAATGTACAAAAAGTGTTATCAAGGTAAAAAATTAGGAGATAATTATTTTGAAATGCATCTATGGGAAGAAGATGGTGGACATCAAATTGTACCCTATAGAAATGTAGTATACCAGGAATGTACTGAAGAAGAACATACACATAAAGGATTAAATGGTGAATTCCTAAAACCTATATCTAAGTGGTTCCATTCTAAAAACCCTGATTATAGTTCTAAGAATACTCCAAACTTACATTTTCACGATATGAAACCGCACCAAAAGTTTTTAGTTGAACGTTATGGTGTAAATGATGTTCCTTCTAAGGGACATAGAGAAGTATTTTTTGATATTGAGTGTGAAATAGGAGGGGCATTAACTGAAGAATATATTGAAGATGCTCCTATGCCTATTACTTCTATTGCTTGGTGGGATAAACAAAAAGATTATTGGTCTATTCTTATTTTAGATAAAAAAAGTCAATTAAAACATACAAAAACAGGAAAAAACAAGAATAAAGAAATTATACCTTGTGCTACTGAAAATGAGTTGTTAGCTAAATTTGTTGAAGCAATAAGAGAAATGGATCCTGATATTTTAGTAGGATACAATTCAGATTATTTTGATATTCCTTATTTGTACTATAGAATGTGTAGAACAATAGGTAAAGATTGGGCTGATCATTTATCTCCTATTGGTAAAGTAGTTTCTAAGAAAAATAATAAATATTTTTTTAAACAAAATCAATATGTGGATATTGTAGGTATAGAATCTTTAGATTATATTCGTTTACATAAAAAATATAGTTGGAAAGATGAACCAAGTTGGAAATTAGATGCAATTGGAGCCAAATATGTAGGTATGAATAAAGTTGAGTATGATGGGAATTTGGATCAATTATTTGAAACAGACATTCATAAATTTATTCAATATAACTTTGTTGATGTTGAAATTTTACAAAAATTAGATGAAAAACTACAATATTTAGCTTTAACCAAAAATTTATCTCATAAAGGTAAACATAATTACAGTGAGGTATATGCTAATAGTATATCCCAAGATGGAGCAATTTCAGCTTATTTATTATCTCAAGATATTGTTCCACCACCTAAAGAACCAAACCCACAAAAGAAGGATAGTTATGCTGGGGGATATCTTTTTTGTCCTAAAGCAGGATTGTATAAGTATATGTTTGATGAAGATTTAACTTCGCTGTATCCATCTATAATAATGTCTATAAACATAGGTAAGGAAACATTTGTGGGGCGTATTGTAGATGCTGATGACCGTAATAATAGACTGGGTCTTAATGATTTAAAAGAACGTGACCCTGAAGAAGAATTATTGGTTGAAAATAAAAAACGACAACAAACTAATGTAAATGTTGGTAGACTAATAGCTATGATTGAACAAAGTAATCTAGCAGTAGCAGCTAATGGATCAATGTTTAGAACAGATAAAGAATCAGTTTTATCTACTATTCTAAAGAAATGGTTTGAAGAAAGAGTTGTGTATAAAAACCGCATGAAAAAGGCTTATAAGGCAGGAGATAAGGAATTAGGTGAATATAATCACTTAATGCAATATACAATGAAAATTCTACTTAATAGTCTATATGGAGCTACAGCATTACCTTCATTTAGATATGGTATGAATTTTCAAACATTAAGTGAAGCAATTACATTATCTGGTCACAGAATTATACAAGAATCAGCTTTATGTGCTAACCGTCATATGAATAAGGTTATGAGAGATGAAATAACATTGGACATATAAACCCGCGCAAACCAAGAGGTAGCGCGTTAAACACGCGTAAAATGCGCATAAATTACATAATATTATGACACTTAAAAAACAATCAATTAGAAGCAATCAAGTAATTACTGTCAATGGGGAACCCATTTCTAAAGATGAGTTAATTACTAGAAGTGAAGAATGGAGTGAAATCCAAGAAAAATTCTTTAGAAAGATGCTTAAACAAGGTGGAACCTTTAAAGTAGCAGGCATAAAGTATAAAGTAGAACTAATTGAAAGAAGTGATTTAGATTCTAATGGAAATAAACCAATAACCGTACCACCACTACCAGGTGAAAGAACATTTTAAAGATAAAGTCATGTTAATAGAAATATCAAATGGAGAATTACTCGATAAAATTTCAATTTTAGAATTAAAATTACTTAGAATTGAAGATGAAGAAAAATTAGTAAATATTAAAAAGGAATTTTATACTTTAAATCCTTTAGTTCAGGACTTATTTGAAAAACATGAGGGTCAATTACAAAATCATTATCTTGAATTATCTAGAATTAATGGTGAACTTTGGGATTATGAAGATTGGATTAGAGACTGTGAACGTGAAAAGAGATTTGATAAAGAGTTTGTAGAACTAGCTCGTTCTATTTATATTACCAATGATAAAAGATGTGAAATTAAAAAAATAATCAATTTAACAACTTCATCAGGATTAGTAGAAGAAAAATCATATAAAAAATATTAATGAAACATTTAGAAGAAACACCTTGGTGGATATGTGATGCCGATGATGAAAATTATTGTGCTTATGTAGACACTGATTCTAATTATTTTAATGCTGAACCCTTACTTCTTAAATTGTATCCTAATTTCGAAGAATTAACAGCAGAAGAAAAAGATGATATTCTAGAAAAAGTAGCAATGAAATATCAGGATGTAATCAATGAAGATTATGATAGATTAGCTAGGGAATGTTTTAATGTAACTGAACATAGACTTGAAATGAAAACAGAATGTGTTATTCGTTCAGCTTATTTTAGAGCAACTCGTCGTTATGCTCAGTGGATTACTAAACAAGAGGGGATTGCCAAAGAATCTTTAGATATTAAAGGTTTAGAGTTTATGAAGGCAAATTTTCCTCCTATCCTAGGATCCTTTTTTAATGATATCTTACAACAAGTATTAAAAGGTGAAGAAAAGGATAGTGTTTTAGAACAAATTAAAACATTTAAAAAATCAATACTTGATGGTTCAATCCCCCTTGCTAAATTAGGTAACCCTTCAGCCATAAAAAAACTAGAAAAATATTCAGGTAAAAGTACTAGAGCCGGAGAAATGTTTACTGAAATTCTTAAAGGAGCTCCAGCACCTGTTAGAGCAACTGTTCGTTATAATGATTTACTAAGATTATGGCAGTTAGATAAAAAGCATAATTTAATTACACAAGCAGATAAAGTTAAGTTTATATATTTAAAAGATAACCCATATAAAATTGAAGCTTTAGCATTTCAAGATCATGATATACCTGAAAAGGTAAATGATTTTCTAGAAAGATATGCCGATAGACAGAAAGTATTTGATTCAATATTATTAAATAAATTAGAAGGGTTTTTTAGCGACCTACAATGGTCTTTAGATTTAAATCCTTACACAAATGCATTAGCATCCTTTGAGATATAAAATAAATTTCGTATATTACAAACATGAAAGAAGCAGATTTAATACAATTAGGATTTAATAGAGTAGATGTAAGTGAACAAGAGAGTGGTGATAAACCATTTTATTACTACACATACGATATTGGCAATGGAACTATAAGTCTTATTACCCAGTCTAATGATGAGGTAGAGAATAACAATTGGCATGTAGAAATATTTGATGATACATCTATAAGGTTTGAGACAATAGAAGACATTACAAAGTTTATACAAGTAACAGAAAAGAATATAATAAGATAAAAATAATGGTTAATAAGAGTACACTCACTAGCGTCATTTCAAAATATTATTTAAACGGACTAAATAATCAAGTAAAATGGAGAATTAAAGATAATCAACTTACAGTATACGCAGGTAGTAATGGTCGGGTATGTAAAGTACAACACAATAACTTTAATTTAGAAGATGCAGAATTGGGAATATTTGATACCCATAAGTTAAGTAAATTACTTTCTATTACTAATGGGGAATTAAGTATTTCACTTGAAAAAATTAAGGCTGTTTATACTAAAATGAATATAGCTGATTTAAATTTTGATTTAACATATTCATTAGCTGATATTTTAATTTTAGGTAAAAATACTTATTATGAAGATCCTGAAGAATTTGAAATACAAATTGATTTAACTAGTGAAGATATTACCCATTTAATTAAAGCAAAAAGTGCTTTAGCTGATGTAAACAATATGTTAATTACTACAACAACAGATTTTGATGGTGTAAATGTATGTGAAATTATATTTGGTGATAATACTGGTTTTTCAAATAAAATTACTTACCAACTTAGGGGTAATATTACTAAAGGAGATATCCAAATCCCATTTGATTCAGATATATTTAAAGATATATTAAATGCTAATAAAGATATGGAGAGTGGCACAATAAAAATATCAGAAGTAGGTATGTTAAAAGCTAATTTTAAAACATCAGAAACAGAAAGTGAATATTTCATTGCTAGAAATGAATAAACATATATGTATAATAGAACATAAGATTGCAGCTAGGGCGCGTTGTTATGTTTAAATTAACCGAGAGCTTCGGCCTCACAAAACTAAATGATATGAGTACATTATTCAATGAACGTACACCGTTCGACTTACTATTCCGTAACCTATTCAAGGCAGACGGCGTTTTTCAACCAACAACGTTTGAAAACAAACAACCACACCCACTAGATATTTTTTACGACGATGAAGGACTTCACTTTGAAGTTGCCTGCACTGGTCTAACTAAAAAAGATATTCAACTTGAAGTTGATGGGGATCTTTTAAAAATTATCTACGATAAACCAACCGAAGAAGAAGAAGATTACACAGGTTACATCTATAAAGGATTAGCTAAACGATCTTTTAACTTAGGTTATAAAGTAG
>JACKZZ010007516.1_pt1 | contig 49598 bp, 46 predicted proteins | sample 8027871 | NCBI WGS metagenome assembly JACKZZ01 (sample SAMN15724774, study PRJNA655200) | protist metagenome | isolation source: fluorescence activated cell sorting (FACS) single amplified genomes of... | place: USA: West Boothbay Harbor, Gulf of Maine | collected 2000-07-19
GACACTTTATACTTGATAACATTAAACAAGTCCCTAGCAGAAAAAGTATACAAACAATTTAAACTAGAATATCAAGCGGAGAAACAAAATGCCAGCAAAATTTAAAGAGTCAGTAAAAGTAGTAGTAGATCGTCAATCTCGCAAGATGAAGACTGTTCATTACTACCTGAAGAATACCCCTACGCAAGAGATCGTAGATGCTGTAGGCAACAGTAATACTAAGCCAAAGAACCTACAAAAGTTCCGAAACGAGCTTACTAGGCGTGGCGTTAGTGTCTAGAGTAACCATTTATAGTAGAGATAACTGTGTTTGGTGTGACAGAGCTGCTGCTTTGTGTAAGGCAAAGGGACTGGTCTATACAGTGTTAAAGCTAGGTATAGACTACGAAGTAGAGGACTTTGCCGCTCACTTTCCTTATGCAAAGACAGTTCCTCAAATTTATTTAGACGGAAAACATATAGGTGGATACCTCAACCTACTAGATGAGGTATAGGCATAATAAGCTCGCCTGAGAGTAGCTTATGTATGGGCTATTCTAGCCCGAGTTAAACGGAGAAAAGTTAGTGAAAAAACGAGAAGAGGCCGCTTGCATATTTTGTGGAGTGGTTACAGCATTAAGTTGTTTAGCCTTGCCCTTTTTTATTATAAGCATAAGCGCCAGCGCAGCAGGAATGTAATCTAGGAGATTCACATGAACAGAGAACAAGTACAAAAACAGTTAGAGATAGATGAGGGTGTAGAGTATAAAGTTTACTTAGACCACTTAGGATATGCCACCTTCGGTATAGGACATTTAGTGCTGGACACAGATCCAGAACACGAGTGCGACGTCGGCACTGCCGTAAGCGAAGATAGAGTAACAGAGGCATTCCAAAAAGACTTAGATATTTCTATTTCTGAGTGCAAGGTTCTCTATGACTTGTGGGACGACTACCCAGGGGAAGTTCAAGAGATACTCGTCAATATGATGTTTAATCTTGGACGTCCTCGACTTAGTGGTTTTAAAAACTTCAAGAAAGCAGTTGACGCAGGAGACTGGGCAAAGGCTGGCATTGAAGGTAGAGACTCTAAATGGCATAAGCAGGTAGGTAACAGAGCTGAACGGCTTATGGTAAGAATGGAAAATGTCTAAAATTTTGATGGGAATTATAGCAGCGATGGGAGTAGGGGGTTACCTTTACTACCAGACCGCTATAATGCCTATGAAAAATAAATTAGAAGAGCAAACAGCAGTAATACTCGCACAAGATTTGCGAGACCAAGAACAAAAAGCAGCAATCGCTGCAATTCAAGAAAACCTTGAGACTACAACTAAAGCCCTTGGAGGCTTACAAGTTAGAAATCAACGTGCAGAAGAACAAATGTCAGAGTATCTCGACATCTTTCGCAGACATAATCTCGCCAAGATAGCAAGTGCTAGACCTGGCAGTATACAACTTAGAGCCAACAGAGCTACAAAGGAGGTGTTTGATGCAATTGAAGACGTTAGCAAGTCTATCAGCAATCCTGATATTGACTAGTGGATGCAGCCTACTGTTTCCTAAACCTTTGCCTCCTCGTGAAGTAAAGATTATAACGAAACCTGTAGCTATTGATGTTGTGCATCCTACTATGCCTCGTTCTTTGAACCTAAAAGAGCCAAAGTGGTATGTAGTATCTGATGCTAAGATTGTAGAGGAGTGCAAGAAAGACCCTGAAACAAAGGAAAGAGATTGTAAGTTAGGCAGAGAGGATTTGTATCCAGAAGGCTATACTTACTTTGACCGCTTTGTAGATGATATAAAAAAGAAACACGGGGGAGACCTTGTGTTTGTTGCTATGTCTGTTGCAGACTATGAGCTTATGAGCTATAATACTCAAGAGATTAAAAGATATATCAGTCAACTAGGAGATGTAGTTATATACTACAGAGAAGTAACCACCCCCAGTAAACCTCCACCTATTGAAGAATAATTCTTGACACTTCTTCTAAATTCTAGTATAATACTTGTTCAACTTTAGGAGAGTACCATTAATTTATTTTATTTAGACGATGATCTCGACAAGTGTGCAGAGTATCACGTAGACAAACATATTGTAAAAATGCCCTTAGAAGTAGCACAGCTAATGTGTACTGCTGTTTGGGTAGACGAGCATCTAGGTTTTGTACCTCGTGCTCTTAACAAAGAAGAGCGAGATCATCTCAATGCTCTCAAGAAAGAAATTAAACATCTTCCTATGGAAGAACGACCCTTAACACCTTATCTACCGATGATGTATAACCACCCATGTACTATATGGGTACGTTCATCGCTAGACAACTTTGAATGGACTCACTGCTATGGTAACGCTCTTAATGATGAATACCACTACCGTTATGCGAAACAACATAAGTCGATTGCGGAAGTGGTTAACAAACTACCTGAGCCAAAAAACATGCCAAGACTCGGATTCACAGAGTTCGGACTAGCAATGCCTGATGAGCTTAAGGATTACAACAACCCAATACAGTCTTATAGGGACTACTACCACCTCGATAAAGCCACCTTCGCCAGTTGGTCGCATAGAGAAAGACCGCCGTGGTGGAACGATGACTACGCAGACTATGAAAAAAGGATCACAGCAAAATGAGTGTAAAACTTATATCACCTACTGGTACGTCTGACCTACTGCAAGATATTGCATATATGGCTAGAGTGTCTAACCCAGCAAACCAGAATAATGAGAAAACTTCTGAGAAATTAGTTAAGTATTTAATCAAGCATAAGCATTGGTCTCCCTTTGAGATGGCCAGTATTACTATGGAGATTAACACTACCCGTGACATTGCTCACCAGATAGTAAGGCATCGTAGCTTTGCTTTTCAAGAGTTTAGCCAGAGATATGCAGCTCCTGGCGACCTAGAAGAGTACCCTTGGGAGTTGAAAGAGACTCGTATGCAAGACGAAAAGAATCGTCAAAACAGTATTGAAACCGAAGATGCTTTGCTTCACCAACATTGGATACAGCAGCAGAAGCGAGTAATAGACACAGCACGTGGTGCTTATCAGTGGGCTATTGAACTCGGTATTGCAAAAGAGCAGGCGAGAGCAGTTTTACCAGAAGGTTTGACTAGAACTCGTTTGTATATGCACGGTACTGTAAGATCGTGGATTCACTACGTTGATGTGCGTACCACTCCCGGCACGCAGAAAGAACATATGGATATTGCCCGACAGTGTGCATATGCTATCAACCCTGTGTTTCCTATGATTAAGGACTTTGTGCATGATTAATCCATTGGATAAGCAAGAAGGTGGATCACACTATGATCTGCCTATTCAACCACTGGAGTATATACACGCGAATCAGCTAGGGTATATCGAAGGTAACATTATTAAGTATGCAACTCGGCATCGGAATAAGAACGGAGCAGAGGACATAAAAAAGATTATACATTATTGTGAATTATTATTGGAGCTAGAGTATGGCGATAAAGAGAGTGAAGAAGAAGGAGTACGAGAACCTCACAGCGAAGAACATCGAGAAGGTAAAGGCTCTTCTCAACCCTTCCAGTACTTCCCTCCAGGGTACGGAAAAAACAGAAAAGCCGATAACTAAAAAAGAGGCGTGCGATATTCTAAATATCTCGTACAACACAACACGCCTACAAAAGATCATTGAAGAATATGACGAAAGAAAAGAATATACCAAAAAGCGTAAGAAGTCTCTGCGGGGTCGTCCAGCGTCTACTCAAGAAATCGCTGAAGCGTGCTCGAGTTTCCTCGGAGGAGATACTCTTACAGATATCGCCAAGAGACTTTTCAGGTCTCCCGCTTTCGTACGAAACATTCTTGAGACAGTGGGAGTACCGTCAAGACCAGCAAACAAAGAAGAAAGACTGATCCCACACTATTTTCCAGATGAGTGTGTGGCAGAAGACTTTAAAAATGAGGAGATTGCATGGTCTGCTCAGTATCATAGTACCGTTATAGTCAAGAACAAACTGACACCTGAGTATGTAAATTCTAAAAAAGGTATGTCTCCCGTTGACTATGAGAGTAAGTATGGCTGTCCTTGCTACAGTATCTATGTAGTACAGAAGATAGATAGTGAAGATACATATTTTTCAAATGTACAGACTGGAGGCTTTAGTGCTTATGCACCTGCATATGAACTAGGAAAGCTAACTCATTTGGAAAAATATGGAATAAATTTGGAGAGGTTATAAAAAATATTTCTTGACAATCTGGTTATATTTTGCGATAATAGTTTTTCAAATATGAGAGGAAGCAAATGGGCGACCGATTTTACATGCAACAACTAGAAGCAACGGGTTTTGCACCCGGACTTAAAAACACTAAACCTAAAAGGAAACGAAAAATGGCTTGGGATGATGATAAAAAAGCACAAGCAGTATCAATGTATGAAGAAGCTGAACCTACTCCAGAAACGAGTATGGAAATTGTAAAAGACATTGCAGAAGAATTAGACGAGTCACCTAATGGTGTTCGTATGATCTTAACAAAAGCTGGCGTTTATGTTAAGAAAACCCCTGCGGCTAAATCTAGCGGCAGTACAACCTCAGGAGGAGGCAGTGCTCGTGTCTCTAAAGCAGCGGCGGCGGAAGCCCTAATCGCAGCTTTAGGTGATGCAGGACAAGATGTTGACGAGGAAATTATTGCCAAGTTGACAGGTAAAGCCTCACAATACTTTACTTCTATAATTACTAAAATTAACGAAGCGTAAGTACTAAACCCTACTAGGTTCGCCTAGTAGGGTCTTTTTGTATCTATAGAAATCACCTTGTAAAGTAGCATCACAATAATGATTGCTGAAATACTAACCCAAGGAGCTATAGTGAAAAAGCAAGAACTGGCACAATTAGTGCACAACTATGGGGATGCCGTTATTACTTACCGTAGCGAACACTCCAAAAAACTAAAGTACAATGTTTGTACCTTGGACTTCTCCACTCCCTATATTCAGAAAAAGAAGAATAGAGCAAAGGAAACTGCCGATACTCTTCTTTTCTTCTGCTGGGATACGGATTCATATCGTCTACTAAGACCTGCGAACGTGTCTAGTGTAGTACCTTTGTCTTCAATTCTTAAGAATGAGGGACGTTAAATGGAACTACATCAAGCCCCAGAAGCATACTCTCGTGTTATTCACTATGATGAGGTTAAAGAAACTCAGGTAAGGCTGACTATTAATACTTTCAGAGGTATAGAATATATACATCTCCGAAAGTATTACATGGACTTTGAAGAAGAGTGGAAACCGACGCCAGAAGGTATTGCCATGCCACTTGACTTGAGTAACTCCAAAGAGCTATTTATAGGACTGACCGAGATACTTTCCTTGGCAGAATCGAAAGAGCTAGTACAAGAACATTTTTCAGATTTAATTGACGATCTCTATAAATAATTCTTGACAATCTCCTTAAAGTTCCGTATAATATCTTTTCTTATTTAGGAGAATTATATGCGAGCGTTTTTAGATAAAATGAGTGAGTTGTACTACAAGGGCACGCCTGCGATCTCAGATCAAGAGTTTGACCTTTTAGCTGATAAGCACGACTATACCCGAGTTGGATACACCGTTACGGATGCTATTTCGCATGCATTCCAGATGTATTCTCTCCAGAAGTGTTTTGATATTACTAAAGCTCCTTTGGATGTAGACGCTTGTGTATGTAGTCCTAAACTAGATGGAGCAGCAGTCTCTTTGCTATATGTAGACGGCAACCTAGAACTGGCCCTCACTCGTGGGGACGGTATTCAAGGAAGAGACATCACTGATAAGATGAGACTTTTAGTCCCTACGGAGATTAGAAGTACCGCCCTAATTCAGGTAACAGGGGAAGTTGTTGCCCCTAGTTCTATACCAAACGCACGTAACTATGCGGCAGGTTCTTTAGGTCTTAAAAGCCTAGACGAGTTTGCACCACGACCTTTAAAGTTCGTAGCATACGATGCTTCGCCTCGGCAAGCCTCTCACTACGAAGGATCTTTGACTGTGTTAAAGATGATGGGTCTGAAGGTAGTTACCGACTTTGACTGTACCAACTATCCCACGGATGGTTTGGTCTACAGGTTGAAAGACTCAGTTGAGTTTGAGCGTCTTGGTCATACTTCTAAACACCCCCGTGGTGCCTTTGCTCTTAAAGAACAGGCCGAGGGGGTGGAAACAACACTACTTGATGTAGTGTGGCAGCTCGGTAAGAGCGGCGTTGTAAGCCCAGTAGCGATCCTAGATCCTATTGAAATCGGAGGCGCAACTGTTTCGAGAGCCACCTTGCACAATATAGAGTATATACGAGACTTAGATCTACAAGTAGGTTGTCGGGTTTCTGTAATACGATCAGGGGAAATAATCCCTAGGATCATTGGACGTGTTGAAAAATAATTCTTGACAGAAACCTTAAAGTCCAGTATAATACTTATTCAATTTCAGAGGAATACAAATGACCAATATCGAAGCTCCAACAAACTGCCCTAGTTGCAGATCGGTGCTAGAAGAGGTCAACTATCTTCTGTATTGTAGAAATCCGCAATGCGGAGAAAAAGTTCTTAAACTTATCGAACACTTCGCCAAGACTCTGAAGATAAAAGGTCTCGGCCCTGCAACAGTAGCTAAACTAGATATTGTCTCCCTTGAGGAACTCTATTCTTTAGTTTATGAAGACTTTGTAGAGCTGATCGGGTCTGAAAGACTTGCGGCGAAGTTAGTAGATGAACTAGAACGCTCTAAAAGTGCACCGCTAAATGTACTTTTACCTGCTTTTAGTATACCTCTTATCGGGAAAACAGCCTCGGAAAAACTTTCCAAAGTCTGCGAAGATATCGATGAAATAGACTACGATTTGTGCCGTAAGGCCGGTCTTGGTGAGAAGTCTACTGCTAGTTTATTACACTGGCTAGAGATGGAGTTTTATCAGCAGAGTATGTTACCTTTTAGCTTCAAGTTTGAGAACAATCAAACAACAAACATAACCCACGGCACGGTTTGTATTAGTGGTAAACTTACCAGTTACAAAACGAAGGCCGAGGCTCATAACAAACTGCAAGAGCTTGGTTATGCAGTCAAGACTAGCTTGACTAAGGATGTCACCATCCTAGTAAACGAAGGCGGAGTAGAATCTGCAAAAACTAAGAAAGCCAGAGATGCTGGCGTTCTAATCATAACTAACCTTTTAGACTTTATTGGAGAATAAATATAATGGCATTACCTAAGTGGACTGATGAGCGAACTGCTCAACTAACTGATTTTGTCGGTGGCGAAAGCCCCGTTTCTCAAGCAACTGTTGCGGAAGCAGCTGTTGAACTTGATACCTCTACTCGTTCTATCTCAAGCAAATTGCGAAAGATGGGTCACGATGTAGAACTAGCTTCTGCGGCTTCTAGCCGTGCATTTAACGATGCTCAAGAAGCAACTCTTGCTGCTTTTGTCTCAGACAATAGCGGAGAATACACTTATGCAGAGATTGCAGGTCATTTTGAAGATGGCGCTTTCTCACCTAAGTCAATCCAAGGCAAGATCCTGTCTATGGAACTAACTGGCCACGTCAAGCCTGCTCCTAAAGTAGAAGCTGTACGCACGTACTCTCCTGCTGAAGAAGTCACCTTTGTATCTATGGTACAAGACGGTGCTTTCGTAGAAGCAATCGCGGCTGAGCTAGACCGTTCTGTAAACTCTGTACGTGGCAAGGCTCTTAGCCTACTTCGTTCTGGAGACATTGACGCAATTCCTCGTCAAGAGACTACCAAAGGCGCTTCTAAGGAAGATCCATTGGCCGAGTTGACTGACATTGCAACTATGGGTGTTGAAGATATCGCTGAAGCGATTGGCAAAACTGCTCGTGGCGTCAAGACTATGCTAACACGTCGTGGCATTTCAGCCGCTGACTATGATGGCGCAGCTAAGAAAGAGAAAGCATCTGCTTAATTCTTTCTAGTTTATAAGGACAGGCTCCTCGGGGTCTGTCCTCTTTTTTAGATTCAAATTCGGGGGAATTTTTTTGAACATCGCAAGTGCGTTGATAAAGCAAGTGCTCACGCTCCAAGACTTTCAGACTTGGAGTGTTACGCATAGGCATTATTTGCCAAGTGAGTATCATAGTCTTTCTAAGATTATTGATAAGCATTGCGAAGACTTTCATAAAATGCCCACGATTGAAGATCTAAAGTTTGAGATTCGTGATTCAAGTACCCGTGAAAAACTGTTCGCAGTGGAAGCTGTTGAGGTCGATGCCGATGCTCATATGCTTCTCGAGTATTTGAAGAACGAATACACTCAAAAAGAAATTCTGGACTCGCTAGAAGATTACATAGACAACTCTGTTGCATTCGAGAATGCTCAGGAGTCTGTGAACCACCTACATCAGATCGTCCTAGACGTTGAAGATAAGGTTGATCTTGAAGATCCGCAGGAAAGTATGCAACGTATTGAACTGTTCGAGCCAGAAGAAGATTTAGCTAAGTATATACCCTTGGGACTCAATGAAGAGTACGATTACGAAATACAGTTCTCCCCCCGAGATCTTGTTATGGTTGGTGGTCGCCGAGGTGCTGGTAAATCTGTTATTTGTGCAAATATTGCTAACGCAGTATACGCTAGTGGTAAGTCGGCTATGTATTTCACTATTGAGATGGATAGCCGATCTATCCTACAAAGATGCTGTTCCATCGCTACAGAAGTTCCCTTTGCTCGTCTACGTACTCAGAATCTGAGCGTAACCGAGTGGGAGAAAGTAGCAACGTGGTGGGCAGCTCGTTATGTTGATGGGCAAGATCGTTTGAAGGATTATAGAACACATCGTGACTTTAATAAGTTGCATACATCACTAAAGACACAGCATGAGCTCCTCCCGACTCAGCAGCTGGACGTAGTGTATGACCCTGCACTTACTCTATCCAAGATTCGCGCAGAGCTTGACAAAAAAGTTAAGCCCTTGAATGTTGGTGTCATTATCGTAGACTATATTAATCAGGTAAAGCGGTCGAGTCTCCCTTCTCGCGGAGGACAGTACGACTGGACAGAACAAATCGAAGTAAGCAAGGCGTTAAAATCAATGGCACAAGAATATGATTGTACAGTAATTTCCCCTTATCAAACAGACGCAACAGGTGAAGCACGATTCGCTAAAGGTATTCTGGATGCGGCAGATGCTGCTTATACACTAGAAACCTGGGATCATGAGGACGCTTGTATTACATTTAACTGTGTAAAAATGCGATCAGCTTCTATGAAATCGTTCACTTCTACAGTAGACTGGGATAGCCTAAAGATTGGCCCTGAGACTGCTATGACTCCGAAAGAGAAAGACGATTCCTCGCACAAGACTGGCGAAGAAATTAACGATCTTTAAAAATAGTTCTTGACTTTTTAACTTCTTTTGCGTATAATATACGGATACTTTAAAGGAGAAAAAGCATATGGCACTTACATTCGGTAGTTTACGACACACCTCCTCAGGTAGAAAGCGTAAGCCGTTACCTAAAGCAAAACGATATACTCCTAAGTTCGAAGAACTTGACACTAAAGATTTGTATAGAAGAGAGACTCCTTACTATCCATCTGCTAAGCCTAAGAGTGCTTATACCTCGGCTCCAGATACATCTTATAAAGTAGAAGAGTCTAAAAAATTCACGGTTGCTCCTGCGTATAACAAAGGTGCATACCAAGTTATCAGTAGAAGTAATGTAAAGGATATTGGAAGATGATTAAGAATAGATATGGTGATAGTTGGTGTTGGGATAAACAAGACGAGACTACTTACAAATTTATTATGACAGGAACATCCATGGAGTTTTGTCGCTACGGAGGCATAGAAGGCGTATCAGGAATTGATAAGCAAAACCTTGGTATGTTTGATCCTAGTGGTGGGCCTTACATTAGCCTGGGGCAAATGCTCGAAGGCAAAGAAATAGTAAGACTTCGACATACAGATGGATCATTTTACGCTGAAGTAGCACAATGACAGTAGAAGAACTATTAACTTCAAGACAGTTATATTTTATACCAAAGGGTGGTGACTGCTTAGTTAGTTGTATTAATCCTGAGCACGCTGACCGCAACCCTAGTATGCGTATTGATCGCATTACAGGAATATTTCAGTGTTTCTCTTGTGGATACAAGGGTAACATTTTCACGCATTTCGGAGAAAAGGCAAACCATTTACAAGTAAGACGAGAACTATTAAAAAAGACTATTAGAGAGAAGAGGTCTGAAAGTATTGGTTTGTCTTTTCCCCGAAATATCTCCCCGTATGCAGGTAACTGGAGAGATATTAAACCAGAGACGTATAAAAGATTTGAAGCGTTTCAACACCATGACCCTGACCATATCGGACGTATTGTATTTCCAGTACGAGATATATCAGGTCGTATTGTAGCATTTAATGGCCGCCATACCACAGGCGGCACACCTAAGTACATGATCTCGCCTGCGGGTGCGAAGATGCCTCTGTTCCCTATAGTAGAGCCGATACAAGGTTCTGTTATGCTAGTAGAAGGTATATTCGATATGATTAATTTGCACGATAAAGGATTGACGAATGCAATCTGTACTTTTGGAACAAAGAATATAAATGAAGACAAATTAAGAATGCTTTCTATACAAGGTGTAGAGGAAGTGGTTGTCTTCTTTGATGGCGATGATGCAGGACAAGATGCTGCTAAAATTGTCAAAGAGATGATTGAGCGAGTGGGCTTAACATCAAGAAATGTAAGTCTCAAGAATACAGATCCTGGAGCCTTACCCCTACAAACCGTACAAAAACTAAAGAGTAAGATATATGCCTAAAGTTGCATTAGTAGAAACTAAACCAAGTAGAACTAATTTCAAGAAAGAGTTTGACGATGAATTCGAGTTTGATCAATTCCAACTCTGTTCTGACCCAAACATTAAGAAAGTATTAAAACGAGACTGTGATATCGAAATCGATGTTGATGCCTATGACTGGCTCATTCTCGTAGGCAGTGATGCGCTCAAGTATTTCACTCCCATAAACTCAATCACAGAATATTCTGGTAAGAAAGTAGAAGAAAAGTTCTTGCCTATCATTAACCCTGCCATGCTCGCGTTTAAGCCAGAGGCGCAGCGTACGTGGGACGACTCCAAGCAAAGCATTGTAGAGTACATAACTGGTAATAAACAGGACACAGTAATCACTACATATAACGCATGGGGTATACAAGATACGGAGGAAGCCAATGATTTCATTCGTGCTGCTATTTCTGCCCCTCTGCCTTATGTTGCTCTGGACTCGGAAACAACCGGACTATATCCACGCGATGGGCACATGCTTGGTATTAGTCTTAGTTATGAGGCTGATCGTGGAGCTTATATAGACACAGAGTGCTTTGATGAAACTACAGAAGCATTGCTACAACAGTTATTTGATGAAAAGACAGTGATCTTTCATAATGCTAAGTTTGATATGGCATTCTTTGAGTATCATTTCAACTTCAAGTTTCCTCGCTTTGAGGATACAATGTTGCTACACTACTTGATCGATGAGAACCCAGGTACTCATGGTCTGAAGCAGCTAGCAATGAAGTATACAATCTACGGAGATTATGAGAAGCCCATGTACGATTGGATAGATAACTATCGTAAACAAAATGGTATTCTTAAAGGTGACTTCAACTGGGGAGACATTCCTTTCTCTATTATGAAGTTATATGCAGGCATGGATGCAGCAGTAACATTTCTGCTGTATGAAAAGTTTGTAAAAATTAAACAGAACAAACGTCTGGCTAAGGTCTATGACAACATATTAATCCCAGGGTGTCGTTTTTTAACAGACATTCAAGACAATGGTGTCCCTTTTGACAAACTTCGCTTGGTAAAGTCACAGTCTCTTATGCAAGAGCAGATTGACGAAGCCGTAGTAGAGATGTATAAAGATCCAGCCATTCGTAAATTTGAAGAGATAAATGGAAAAGATTTTAATCCTAATTCTACTGTGCAACTTCGTAGCTTGTTGTTTGACTTCGTTGGCCTCAATCCAACTGGTAAAAAGACTGGCACTGGTGCAAATAGCACAGACGCGGAGGTTCTTGGAGAGCTTGCAGAGCAATCCCACATCCCCCAGCTCATTCTTGAGATTCGACAAAAATCCAAGATTAAAAATACTTATTTGGACAAAATCTTACCGCAGTTGGATCGTGATAGCCGACTACGTACAGGTTTCAACCTCCATGGTACTACTAGTGGCAGGCTTAGTTCTTCTGGCAAACTCAATATGCAACAACTTCCTAGGGATAACCCTATTGTAAAAGGTTGTATTAAGGCAGCTCCAGGCCACAAGATCGTTGCAATGGATTTAACAACAGCAGAAGTATATGTCGCGGCTATTCTAGCAAAAGACAAAGCACTTATGGACGTTTTCCGAGAGGGAGGTAATTTTCACTCTCAGATTGCCAAGAAGGTATTTAAGTTGCCTTGTGAAGCAAGTGAAGTAGCAAGTCTCTATGCTATGCAGAGACAGGCTGCTAAGGCTGTAACGTTCGGTATTATGTATGGAGCTGGTGCGAATAAGATTAGTGAGCAAGTAACAAAGGACTCAGGTAAGCCTTTCAGTAGAAAAGATGCACAAGAAGTAATTGATGATTACTTTGGCGCATTCTTTAAGTTAAAAGAGTGGATCGAGGATAACCAAAAGTATATCCAACAGAACGGATTTATTTACAGCTTCTTCGGAAGAAAAAGGAGATTACCAAATGTCGCATCGACAGACAAAGGCATCCAGAGTCATAGCGTTAGGTCTGGTCTTAATTTTCTGGTGCAGTCTGCTGCTTCTGATATTAACCTTCTAGGCGCTATAGACATGAACTCGTGGATTAAAGCAAACAGCAAGAAAGCACGCATCTTTGCTCTAGTACACGATTCCATCCTAGCAGAAGTACCAGATGAAGAAGTAGACGAATATATGTTACAGTTAGCAAAGTTTGTTCAAACAGACAGAGGGCTTTCTATCCCAGGCACTCCCGTTGGTTGTGACTTCGAGATTATTCATGAAGACTATTCAGGCGGTAAGTTCGAGAAAATGTATGGTGATAGGGTTTAGAGGCATACCTAAGATTACCTTCCCAGTTTTCCTGTTAGATTCAGGGAACTGGGAAGAGTATGATGGCCTGTTATTTCTTGATAATATGATTCTGGACGACAAGAATCAGCAAGGTAAGACACTTGGTGCCCGCAGAGTACAGACTCCTCACAAGAATTTACAAGTACTAAAACATATGATTACAAGCCCCAATGGGTTACTAAAACAGAGAACAAAGTATTTTATAGATAACAGTGGTAAACCTTTTATATACGAGAAGACTACTATGTTATCTTTAAAATATTTAAAAATTAGTAAAGTAGAGCTGAAAGAGTCTGCTACACTAATTCGAGTAAGAGGTCATAACAGTCCTTTTACCGTGCCACGCCCTCCCGAAGTAGGATATACATGGGCAGGGATTCTGCATCTCAAAGGCTTGCCTTGGATGCTTTATGAGTATTCAGAGACGAAACTCAAAGACACTAAAAGAAAAGTATAAATATGGCTAAAAGACGAAAAACACTCGCAGGGGCTAGTTTAGAACTACGCGAGATAGAACCTTTAACTAGAAATCAGTTGACTGCATTTGAGTCAGACAAAAACCTAGTGCTACACGGTCTAGCAGGTACCGGTAAAACCTTCATATCTTCTTATCTAGCATACGATGATATGGCAAAAGGGGCTTACCAGAACTTAGTAATTATACGAAGTGCAGTGCCGACTCGTGACATTGGTTTCCTACCAGGAACCGAAAAAGAGAAAGGCTCAGTATATGAGGAACCTTATAAAGATATCGCTAATGATTTATTTGGTCGAGGGGATGCATATGAAATCCTCAAGAACAAAGGCTTAGTACACTTTATGACTACTTCTTTTATACGAGGTATTACACTCAGGGATGCAGTTATTCTTATTGATGAGTGTCAAAACATGAGTTTTCATGAACTTGATTCTATTATCACTCGTATGGGTGAGAATTGTAGAATTATGTTCTGCGGAGACTTTCGACAAGCTGATTTAAAAGCGAACGGATTACAAGATTTTATTCGTGTACTTAAAAGCATGGACGCGTTTACTTTCGTAGACTTCCAAGTAGAGGACATAGTAAGATCTGACTTCGTTAAACAATACATTATTGCAAAGAATGAACTGAATTTATGAAAGCAGTTATAAGCCACAGAATTTACATGGATTGCAGTGCCGAGTTGCAGGATAAGATCGATAGAGAGCTTACCTATTCAATTCCTACGCACAATCCTCTTGATCCTCCTCAGATCATTAAGAATATGGGGATCATTCGAAATGGGTTAGTATCACTACCTATAGGGCGCACGGATTTAATACCAGAGCACTATGAGATAGTCGATAAGCGTACTCATGTACCTGTGGACTTTCCTGAATTTAAGTTTGAACTCCGAGACAGTCAGAAGAAAGTTTTTGACGAGATCGAAGACAATGCTATAATTAACGCATGGGTCAGTTGGGGAAAGACTTTTACAGGCTTAGCTATTGCAGGTAAGCTTGGTCAAAAGACACTCGTTGTTACCCACACTGTCCCTCTGCGTAATCAGTGGGCAAAAGAAGTAGAGAAAGTCTACGGTTTTAAACCAGGCATCATAGGCAGTGGTCAATTTGATCTTGATAGTCCTATTGTAATTGGCAATACTCAGACTTTATACCGTAACGTAGAAAAGATTCGTAAGGAGTTCGGGACTATCATACTAGATGAAATGCATCACGTTAGTAGTCCTACTTTTTCCAAAATCTTAGATACAAACTACTGTAGATATAAGATAGGTCTATCAGGTACTATAGAAAGAAAGGATGGTAAACACGTTGTGTTCAGAGATTACTTTGGTAATACTCTTTTTAAGCCACCAAAAGAAAACTATATGACCCCTACAGTACATTTAGTAGCTTCCGAAATTCGTTTCATGGATGGTGCTAAAATACCTTGGGCTAACCGAGTAACAAAGTTATCGAACGATGAAGAGTACAGACACACTATATCCATGCTTGCTGCGGCCTACGCCGCAAGAGGGCACAAAGTGCTAGTAGTAAGTGATCGAGTAGCTTTTCTGAAAGCGTGTGCAGAGTTAAGCGGAGATAAAGCAATTTGTGTGACGGGTGAAGTTGCACACGAGGACAGAGAAGGGCTTGTAGATCAAATTCTCTACGGAGATGCAAACATTTTATATGGAACGCAAGCGATCTTCTCTGAGGGTATATCAGTAGATACGTTAAGTTGTTTGATACTGGCTACACCCGTAAATAATGAACCACTATTGACACAGCTTGTAGGTCGAGTGATTCGGAAGAAAGAAGGTAAGATCAGTCCTGTTATTATAGATATACACCTGAAAGGAAATACGGCTCGAAAACAAGCCTCAAATCGTGTCGGGTTCTATATGAAGCAGGGTTGGGACATGAAGTACCTTTAAAAAAATAATTCTTGACAACTTGGTTAAAAGGATGTATAATAGTGCTCTTATTTGATTGGAAGAAGGTTTTTGATACGGCAGATGGCAATATTGCTATTTGTAACACGATCATGGAAATGTTAATAAACCAACAGATCCCTCGTAACAAGTTCGACCGTATTTATAAATATTCTAATAAAAAATTTACAGGTTCTAGTTTTCTTCTTCATGGAGACTTCTTACTGTACCATTCCTATAAGTATACACAAAAAGAACTATGCATATATTACGCACTGGCTTCCTTGAGAAGCTATGCAGATTATGTTGCATATAACAAAACTACGCTAGACGCACTACACTGTCCTGTGCCTCTAGATGAAATCAACGATAACAGGCTACTCATAGTATTACCGGACGAAATAACGTTCATCTATGAAGAAGTCACACTGGAGACTATACACTAATGGCATTATCATTTAATAAGCAAACGGGCGGAGCCCAAAAATCATCCATCAATACCTTTCAATACAAAGACGGCGATAACAAGATGCGCGTAGTTGGCGACATTCTTGCACGTTATGTCTATTGGATCGAAGGCGAGAATGGTAAAAACATTCCTTTGGAGTGCCTATCTTTCGATAGAAACTCTGAGCGATTCAACAACAAAGAGCAGGACTGGGTACGAGAGTACTATCCTGACCTTAAATGTGGCTGGAGCTATGCTTGTCAAGTTATTGACCCAAGCGATGGCGTAGTCAAAGTAGCAAACCTCAAGAAGAAGTTGTGGGAGCAGATTATTACTGCTGCTGAAGACTTGGGCGACCCTACTGATCCCTCAACTGGCTGGGACATTTGTTTCAAGCGAGTAAAAACAGGCCCACTGCCTTACAATGTAGAGTACCAACTCCAAGCATTGAAGTGCAAGCCTCGCGCTCTTACAGAAGACGAATTAGCATCTATCGCAGACCTCAAGTCTATGGATGATGTTATGAGCCGTCCTACTGCTGACGCACAGAAAGAATTGTTAGACCGTCTCCGTAACCACGGTGCAGAGACTGATGACGAAGCATTAGATGCGGAGTTTAATGTAGGATGATTCTTTTTACGGCAGACTGGCACATTAAGCTGGGACAGAAAAACGTTCCAGTAAAGTGGGCGACAAACCGTTATCAAATGTTTTTTCAACAAGTTTACGAACTAGAGAAAGAATGTGATATGCACATAATCGGTGGCGATCTCTTTGATCGTCTACCGAATATGGAAGAGTTGGAGCTTTACTTCTCGTTCATTCGAGGAGTAAAGATTCCCACTATTATCTATGATGGAAACCATGAAGCAACAAAAAAGAATAAGACATTCTTTACACAGTTGAAGCAAGTTTCTCGAGATATTAATCCTTTAATCAATGTAGTAGATATTTCATACGTTGATAATGATCTTGGATACGGCATTTTGCCTTATGCAGATCTACACAGAAAAGGTAGTATCGATCATTTTGATAAGACTAAGCCCTTATTTACTCATGTCAGGGGAGAAATACCACCGCACGTAAAACCAGAAATCGATCTAGACTTACTAGAAGATTTCCCAGTTGTGTTTGCAGGAGACTTGCACTCTCATAGCAATACACAAAGAAATATTATATACCCAGGTAGTCCAATGACTACTTCTTTTCATAGAGCTAGAGTAAAGACAGGTTATTTACTTATTAATGAGAAAGACTGGAGTTGGTTGTGGGAAGAGTTTAAACTTCCTCAGTTAATTCGTAAAACAGTTACAAGTAGTGAGGAAATGACGGCTACTGACTTTGATCATACAATCTATGAAGTAGAAGGGGATATACAAGATCTAGCAGGAGTCAAGAACTCTGAGTTGTTAGATAAAAAAGTAGTGAAAAGAAAGTCTGAAGCCTCCTTAATTATGGACAAAGACATGACAGTACAAGAAGAACTAGTAGAGTATCTAACGTACATACTAGAAATTAACGCTGATAAGATACCAGACATCATAGGAACATACAATGATTACACTACAAACATTGAAATGGGATAACTGCTTTAGTTATGGTTCTGGTAATGAGTTACAATTAAACGACAATACTGTTACACAAATCCTTGGTACTAACGGGATGGGGAAGTCTTCCATCCCGTTAATCATTGAAGAAGCATTGTATAATAAGAACTCAAAAGGAATCAAAAAAGCAGACATTCCTAACCGCTATGTAAATAATGGTTATAACATATACCTATCCTTTACGAAAGATGAAGATAGATACGAAATTACGGTAAACCGTAAAACAAATATTAAAGTAAAACTTGAAAAGAACGGCACTGATATCTCTAGCCATACGGCTACAAATACTTATAAGACGTTACAGGAAGTTCTTGGAGTAGACTTTAAAACATTTTCGCAGCTAGTATATCAAAATACCAATGCGAGCTTGCAGTTTCTTACTGCTACCGATGCAAATCGTAAGAAGTTTCTTATTGATCTTTTGCACCTAGAAGGTTACGTTGAGTTATTTGAAGTATTTAAAGGAGCTTCTAAAGAGGTTTCAAGTAGGTCTTCTACCATAGCTGGTAAACTTGCAACAGTAGAAAAATGGTTAAAAGATAATAAGTTGAGTGATACATTCATACTACCTATGTTGGATTTACAAATTGATACATCTGAAGACGAGAAAGCTTTAAGCTCTCTCATGGTAGAAATTGAAAATATCTCCGAAAAAAATAAAAAAATTACAACAAATAATCAGTACAAGAGACTGTTAGATCAAATCGATGTTATGGCAATCCAAACGTCGAAAATAGCTAGCTATGAGTCCTATGATGATTTGCAAGAAGAGTTAGGGTCTTTACAAGCAGTCGCTACGGGTGCTCAACGGACTCTCACAAAGTTAGAAAAATTGAAAGAAGAGTGTCCGACTTGTAAGCAACCTATTGATGTTTCTGCCGAAAAAGCAATGATTGATGTGGAGAGGGGCAACCTTCTCACGGCACAGGAGAAAATTAATGAGATTAAACCTCGAATTATACAGATTAAAGAGAACAATGCAGAATTCGAACGGAATGCAAAAGGTCAGCGCGATTGGGAAGACTTGTTACGCTCGTTCGACAGAACTTTACCTACAAGCATCTTGGATCAAGAACAGCTTGAAGACAGCTTACTTCTCGTTCAAGACAGATTACGAGAGGCAAAGAAACAGCTCGCAGAGAATGCGGCAGAAAATGAAAGAAGAACAAAGCTAAACACTCGTATACAGGTTATACAAGAGCAGACAGCAGAGTTTGTTGAACAACAGGAAGAATATGACGGCAAACTTCTAGGAAACCAAAAGCTAGAGTCTGAGTTAGATGTATTGAAAAAAGCTTTCAGCACTAACGGATTACTAGCATATAAGATTGAAAACTTAGTAGGAGAACTAGAAGAATTAGCAAATGAGTACTTGGCCGAATTGTCTGATGGCCGCTTTACCTTAGAGTTTGTAGTATCAAACGATAAGTTAAACGTAGAAATTACCGATAATGGTAATGTAGTAGATATTCTAGCTCTTTCTTCCGGAGAGTTAGCTAGAGTAAATACAGCTACTCTCATAGCAATTCGTAAGCTAATGAGTAGTATTTCAAAGTCTAAAATCAATATATTGTTCTTAGACGAAGTAACTAACGTACTCGACGATCAAGGAAGAGAAAAGCTAGTAGAAGTTCTACTCAGAGAAGACCTCAATACTTATATAGTGTCTCATGGTTGGTCTCACCCTTTACTCGAAAAGATTGAAGTAGTCAAGGATGGAAACATCAGTACACTGGAGTAAGAATGTCAGCAGGCAGGCGTAGAGGTTGGTGGACACATGAAGTGGCTAAACCTTCCAAAGAAATAGAAGAAGAGGATAAAGATGGTAGACTCAAGAGCGAAGGGAGCGAGAGGCGAGTACCTAGTAAGGGACATGCTTCGACAAGCGACCGGACTGAAATTTGAAAGAGTGCCTGCCTCTGGTGCTTTAGAATATCTGAAAGGGGACTTATATGTCCCTAATCAGAGAAATCATTATTGTATAGAGGTAAAGAATTACAAAGAGACTGCACTCAACGATAAGATATTTACAGCAAAGAAAACAAATAATCTTATCAGGTGGTGGAAGAAAGTTGTAATACAAGCGGCAGGAGGCGATCAAAAGCCTATGCTATTTTTTAAATATGATCGATCAGCAGTATTCGTAGTAACGGAAAATTTACCAGAAAATACAGATGAGTATTTGTATATACGGTTTCTAGAGTGTTATGTATTACTCGCAGAAGATTGGTTGAAATCAGAAAAGACGGAGTGGATAGGTGGCTTTTAAATTTAATGAACGTACTCTTGATGGAGTACTCATAGTAGACGCATTAAACTTAGCTTTTCGGTGGAAACATCAAGGCAGAACAGATTTTCGTAACCAGTATGTAGAAACAGTAAAATCTTTAGCAAATTCTTATAATTGTGGTACTGTAATTATTACCGCAGATTGGGGATCTTCTAGTTATAGAAAAGAGATATTACCTGAGTACAAGCAGAATCGAAAAGATAAGTATGCCACACAAACAGAAGCAGAGAAGCAAGCATTTATTGATTTCTTTGATGAGTATGAAGAGACTCTAGAATTACTTTCTGAAGAGTACAAAGTCTTACGTTTTAAAGGTGTAGAGGCAGATGATCTTGCTGCCCATCTCGTAAAGCAAAAAGAAGAGTACAAATTAAACAATATATGGCTAGTTTCTAGTGATAGAGATTGGGACTTATTGATTCAAGAAGGTGTAAGTAGGTTTTCTTACGTCACTAGAAAAGAGATAACAATAGATAATTGGAGTGAGCATTACAATGTAACACCTGAAGAGTATATCTCTTTCAAGTGTCTTACAGGAGATAAAGGTGATAATGTTCCTGGCATTAATGGTATTGGCCCGAAGAGAGCAGAACAGCTTATAAAGGATTACGGCGATGCAATGACTATATACGATAACATTCCTTTAGATGGTAAGTATAAGTACATTCAAGAACTAAATCAGAACGCTGATATTTTGCTAAAAAATTATGAGTTGATGGATTTAATAACATATTGCGATGACGCGATAGGCACGGATAACGTATCCGAAATACAAGGGAGAATGATCTGATGGATCAATATCAAAGTTTTATTCACAAAAGCCGCTATGCAAGATGGCTAGAAGACGAAGGTCGTAGAGAGACCTGGGAAGAAACAGTACATCGCTATATTAATTTCTTTAAAGAAAGAGAGCAGTTAGATGATGAAAGTGGGCAAGAGGTTTATGACGCTATCCATGCGATGGAAGTTATGCCCTCTATGAGATGTATGATGACAGCAGGAGAAGCTTTAAAACGTGATAACGTTGCAGGGTTTAACTGTAGTTATTTACATATTGACCATCCACGAGCTTTTGACGAGCTTATGTATGTGTTAATGTGTGGAACAGGAGTAGGTTTCAGTGTAGAACGTAATTTTATTACTAAACTACCAGAAGTAGCCGAAACTTTCCACAAAACAAGTTCTACGATTGTAGTAAGTGATAGTAAGCTAGGATGGGCAAGTGCCTTTCGTGAGTTGATTGCCATGCTTTATGCAGGTAAATTACCCGAGTGGGACATGAGCCGAGTACGTCCATCAGGTGCTAGACTTAAGACTTTCGGTGGACGAGCAAGCGGACCTGAGCCGTTACAGGATCTATTTCACTTCTGCGTAGGAGTATTTCAAAAAGCAGCAGGGCGCAAGTTAACAAGTATTGAGTGCCATGATGTTTGTTGTAAGATTGCTGATATCGTAGTAGTGGGTGGTGTACGCCGTTCTGCATTGATTAGTCTTTCTAATCTTTCTGACCAGCGTATGTCAAAGGCTAAATCAGGGCAGTGGTGGATTGATCAAGGTCAACGTCGCCTCGCTAACAACTCTGTAGCTTATACAGAAAAGCCTGATTTTGAAGCGTTTTTAACTGAGATGAAGAATCTATATGAGTCTAAGTCTGGTGAGCGTGGATTGTTTAGCCGAGTGGCGGCACAAAAAATTGCAGCTCGTAATGGACGTAGGGATGCAACTCATGACTTTGGTACTAACCCTTGTTCTGAGATTATTCTACGAAGTAACGAGTTTTGTAACTTGTCTGAGGTGGTTGTACGTGCAGATGACACCCTTGAAACTCTGAAAGAAAAAGTGCGTAAAGCTACTATTATTGGTACTTTGCAATCAACTCTTACAGACTTTAGGTATCTGCGGGTGCGCTGGAAGCGTAATACTGAAGAAGAAGCATTGCTGGGCGTGAGCTTAACAGGTATCATGGATCATGATATACTCGGAGGCAAGAACGGTATGGCCGAGTCTCCTATGCTTGCAACATGGTTAGAGGAGATGAGAGATGTTAGTATCAAAACTAATAAAGAATGGGCTGAGAAACTTGGCGTTAATCAGTCTGTGGCTATTACTTGTGTTAAGCCGAGTGGTACTGTGTCTCAGCTTGTTGATAGTGCTTCCGGTATCCATCCTCGCTTTTCTAAGCATTACATTAGGAGAGTACGCTCAGACAAAAAAGATCCATTGGCTCTCTACATGGAGCAAGCAGGATTTCCAGTAGAAAACGACGTTATGTCAGCTTCTTCTGTAGTCTTTAGCTTTCCTGTAAAGGCACCCGAGTCTAGTACTTGTGTGAAAGAAGTAGGAGCAATGGAGCAGTTAGCTTTATGGAAAACGTATCAGAATCATTGGTGCGAGCATAAACCTAGTGTGACTGTATATTATACTGATAGCGAGTATTTACAGGTAGCACAATGGATTTGGGAAAACTTTGATATGTGCTCCGGTATTAGTCTATTACCGACTAGTGACCATGTATATCAACAAGCTCCCTATGAAGACATCAGTGCTGAGAAGTACGATGAGCTAGTGGCGGCAATGCCACAAAATGTAAATTGGGAAGAGCTATCTCAATTTGAAAAAGAAGACAACACAACCGGATCACAAGAACTCGCCTGTGTAGGCGGAGCCTGTGAAATTGTATAATACAAGGACATTATAATGACTGAAGTAACTGAAAATGAAGTACAAACCATCTCTTTGAACGATAAAGAGTATAAAGTAGACGAGCTTTCTGATAAAGCCAAGTATCTAGTATCACAAGTACAAGATATGCAGACGCAAGCAAATCAAAGCCGTGCACGTCTTGACCAGATTCAAGTAGGTATTACAGGCTTTACAAACTTGCTACAGGAGGAGTTGGAGAACCCAGCCCCGACTGAAGCGCCTGTTGAAGGTGAAGTAGTTTAAAGAGTAGTAAAACGAAAAGGGACTGAAAAGTCCCTTTTTTATTACCTGTAGATTACCACGGAGGTTGTGATATGTGTTTTCGCGGTTTTCCGCCGTCTAAATCTTCTTCCACAAGCGTTGCAAGTGAACTTTCCATGCTTGCAACTTTTTCTGCGCCTAGAGCTGTCTTAACCCACGCCGCCACCTGAGACTCCGTTAGGTCTTCATAGGCAACCATTGAATCCGCTTCCGGTGCCGCTAAACTTGCGGTGAAGGGTATCCAGCAAATGTGGTCATCTTGTGTACCTTCACACCTTCCTTTCACGGTACTCACAACCTTTGCAAGTCCAGAAGAACGGTGCGCCCATTCTAATTCTTCAATTTTCCAAGTATAAGTAATCATATTTTTCCCCTTATCCTGCCGCCATTATTGCTAAATTGACAACATATGGACCAGCAGTTGTGACTCTGTACTGCAAGACGTTTCCACTGACTCTATATTCAACGGTCGCATTTTGTGAGCTTACTGTCATAATGTTAAATGCATTGTTATAAGCGTACCTGATAGTTGCCGCGTAACTTCTGTTTTGGTCTCCAGTTCTGACTGCGTGTATAGTGAAATACACTCCAGTGGCACCATCATCATGACAAGCACAGATGTCCATCCAAGTGTCAGTGATAGCGTATTGATTCATAAACATCTGTCCGGAGAGATTGTCTACGCCGGCTGGTCCGACCTGAAAACCAGTACCATTTCTGTCTACGAAGGCTCCGTTGATACCATTATAACCCAATGACAAAACGTCGGTGCCAGCGTCCAAAAACAGCGCGTGGGCGTTGGTGGGAGACTCAACGCGGAAGTTACGGTCTAAGCCCTTATCGTTAAAAACAAAATCGCCGCCGCCCGGTGCTTCCCAAGTATGACCTCCGGTGGGGGTTATGTAATACGACAAGTACGCGGTGTTAAAATCGTTGTTTGATAAGCTCCAGTTGCTTCCTCCAGCCGCTCCAATATGGAAGTTTAGGCCACCGCTAGTTTTGCTTATCATAGACCAATCGCCAGAAGACCCGGCGGTATAATCCCAAGTTTCGTCTGTGGGATCCCAGATTAGTGCATCTTTATTACGAGCCAGAACCATATTAGCCCGGACATAGCCGTTCTGCTGGTCGTTCTGGGCAGTTTGGAACTGAAGGTGTCCGGTGGAACTATTATTGTTATTTATAGTAAACCGAGACCCAGCTTCGGAACCTACGGCGTTGATATACACGATGTCATTTGTGCCATCGACCCTGAAGGCACTAGAGTTTCCGCTGGCCTCAACACGGAAGTCAGAGCTATAACCGTTTTCGTTGACAATAACATCCCCAGCATCTGTTATCCTCAAACGCTCTTGAGGACCGCTACTATCACTGGTTGTACGGAAAATTAAATCCGAGTCACCGCCCGCAACTCCAAGAGATGCAATTTCTGATCTTGAGTAGGATGTGCCTGATGCGGAATGAAGGGATCTCAGAACAATCTTGGCTTCGCCTGTTGTTGTGGAAGCCTTGCCCGCACTTACTTCAATGGCTGTGCTTGCCGTTTCACTATAAACTTCAAGCAACTCTGTTGGAGAAGCTGTTCCGATACCAACGTTGCCTGTATTAGTAATAATTAAATTAGAAGAACTAGCTGGTGTACTAAAAAGAAAGCCTCCCCTTGTAGGGTTTGAGGCATTGGCAGCGGCATTTGTTTTAAATATCATCTGACCGTAACCATTGCCTGCATCTGTCGCGCCTTCAACGAGATTTAATCTAACAGCGGCATCCCTTACAGCTATATCTAATACTGTGTCACCTGGATTTTCTCTACCTTCAATTCTTATTTGTGGAACATCTAAATCATTAGAATTATCCGATAAGTGTAACATAGCGGCAGGTGTTGGTGGTGTAGCCCAATGTGATATAGCTAAGTAACCTGGATTCGCATCATACCATAAACCCGGAGAGGTGACTGTTCCTGTTCCGATACCAACGTTGCCATCGGCGTCGATAGTCATACGGTCTTCAATTCCGGAGCCTGAAGGACGAGTTCTAAATATTAATTTACCGTTGTCCACTGCACCATCTGTTTTTCCAACAACAGCGGCGAGATTTGCGCTAGAATTATTACCGAATCTAACAATTCCTACTTGTTGGTCATTATTGGAATCGTTTCTTCTCAGGTGAATACCACCACCGCCACCAGATGCAGGTGTTTCAATTTGTAATAAATCAGAAGTTACGCTTGCAGTGTCCCCTATAAGTACGTTGCCAGCAGCATTTATCAGCATAGCGGTATTCCAACTTATAGTTGCATCTGCTAAGCCTGAAGCTACTACATCAAAGGTATGCCCATTTCCATCTTGAATATGTCTAGTTGCGGCATTCGCAGATGTGCGTTTATATGCGCCATCAAAATAAAAATTTGAACCCATTCCTGTTTCAGTTGCAGAAGTGTGCCCCCAAATCTTTCCACCTAAACCTATGTCTAAACTTTTTCTATTTGCAAAATCTGTTGGAGTTAGACCAATACCAACGTTGTCGCCTTGTATAACCATGGCATCTGTTTTACCATAGTTACTAAAACCGATAGTACTTGTATATGGACTACCACTTGATCCTGTAACAGTAATGGCATTAAATCCGCCACCATAAGTAGAACCAAGAGGAGCGGCCTTTAAGGTAACTACGCCTGCACTTTTTAAAGTGAGGTCCCCATTTGAAGCAATACGCATATATTCTGTTTGGCCTGTATATGTGCCAGCATCGCCCCCGGTAAAAAATCTTAAGGAGCCATTATTATTAGCAATGCCTGATGAAGCTCCAGAATCGGCAAGTGAAATCTTGCAAGATGAGTCTGTGCTATTAAGCCTTATAGGTACATCATTACTAGTAGTAACGGTTAATGTACCAGTCATCGTACCACCAGCTTTTGGTAGTGCAGCTCCTGCAGTAGTGTTGAGAGTTTGTAGATCTACTCCATCAACAGTACCGGATACTGTAATATTTCCAGTAACGTCTAGGCTTCCGAAAAGATCAGTAGTTAAAATATTATTAAAACGTGCAATATTCGCCCCAGCATTTGTTTTAACAAGCATACTACCACTAGAGGTTTTAACCATAAGATTGTCTACGATTGCATTTGTAGAGATCAAACTTGCGCCTGTCGTTACGTTACCTAAGAATGTAGCGTTTCCACCTTCGGACATATCAAGCGTGAGGGCTACAATGTGACTAGAGCCATCAAAACCATTAAATGTTAAATCGCCATCTTGTATGGTTGAAAATAGCTGTACGTGGTCTCCATTTTTAGCAACCTTGTAAAACTCTACACCGCCATCCTTAAATCTTATATCCCCGCCATCTGCATCAAGATGAATGTCTCCTGTCGCATCTATAGTTAAGTCTGTGTTGCTATCTATTTCGTAGCCATCAATCGTAATATTATCTACAGCCAAACTTGCGGCTGTTAAAGTTCCACTACTTGTCACGCTGCCTGTAACGTCTAAAGGTTTATTAAACGCCCACTTATCGCCAGTTGCTGTGTACAAAAGTGTAGCGGCAGCACCGGCTACAGTAAGACCTGCACCATTTGCTTCGGAATCAGTAGTCGCTCCGCTTGCAACAGTAATATTTAGATCCTCTACACTGAGTGTAGCAGTATTCAGAACAGTTTGAGAGCCTTCAATTTGAAGATTACCAGCAACTACAACGTTACCTACAGAATCTATAGTAAAAGCTTTTGACGTATCATTTCGTGGAATAATAGAAAACTCGTCTGTAGAGTTATTTTCACCATACATTATAGCAGCTTTACCGCTACCCCCACGCATTCTTAAACCAGACACACCCGCAGCGTTAGTATTCTCAACTAGCAAGGCATTGTTGGCATCTGTCGACATTTGTGCGACAGTTGCTGTGTTATTTACAGTAACGGATACCGCATCAGTTATGTCTAGTTTTGATAGGTCTCTTGCCTTACTCATTCATTATTCTCCTGAATACTGTTCTACCCTTGCTGGAGGGGCTTTCGTAAATTTCTATACTTCTATAAAAGTACTTAATATTGTGAATTATAGCACCAAGGAGGTGCGTTGTCAAATATTATTTTTCTGCAAGTGTATATTTTGTCATTACACTTACTTATACAGAGTACTTACGGAACTGAGGGTAGTGCCATTTAGTTAAACTCCGTTGTTCTTGCATAATACTATGCTTGTGCATAAGGATCAGGTAAGTTGTCCACCTGATTTTGCGTCAATTGAGTACCACACACGGAACACATTAAATGTGGGACAGGTTGAGGTATATTTACATTATCGGAATCGTAAGTAGATCCACATTCATTACATGTTTGTTCTGTCATAATTATCTCCTATTTAATAGCAGTGGCAAGTGACACTACTGTATGCCGCACCGCCCCCGCGCCAAGTTGCTGTAACATGAATGTCGTAGCTGTCATAGTTAGACACTCTGTTAGGTGTGTATTGTAATGTTCTGGAGCTATCACCATTTGAACCGGACCATGCAAGACTTCCAACATTCGTCATTTGACCACTCGATCCTGGTAAAACAACCATTGTGGAAGTAGTAGCATAAAGCTGTCCAACACCGACGTTCACTGCACAAAGAACCGTGGCAGCGTGAATGTTGCCGGCGGCGTTAGCCCACGATTTTTGGTGCACTTCTACCCTTACCATTAGGGTTGCGTACAGCGAACCGCCACTGTGGGTGATTAAGTTCGTTACTGGATTGCTAAAGGATGATGTTGTAAAAACCCAAAAATCAGCCAGTCCTCTAGCTCCTGCATACCAACCTTCAAACTTGTTATCATACCATCCCGAAAAGCCAACACTTTGATTACCTTGGTGATGTACTATGTTTCCATCACCGTCAGACAACATAACATTGTTACTCATCGTCCGCATGTCGAGACCGCTCATATTACCACTATATTTGCCAATAATAACATTATTACTACCACTCGACATGGCTTCACCAGCTTGAGTACCTACATAGGTATTAAAAGTGCCAGTAGTATTATTATAGCCTGAGTACCTACCTAGGGCGGTATTATTGGAGGCTTTATTATTCGTTAAAGACCTGTCGCCTATAGCGGTGTTGTTGAGTGTATTTTGTGTGGTTGAGGCATTCATCGCAAGAGCTCCAACACCTACTGCCGTATTAAAATAACTCGCACCAGTAGTGTGAGCTTGATGTTTAAATGCTCCTGATCCTATAGCAGTGTTTTGACTCATATTTGCAGTAGTTTGAGAGGGATGCTGACCCGCTTGATAGCCTACAAAAGTATCATCGTTTCTTGCCCCTGTTGTAACGGAGCCGGCTTCTCCAGATTGACTACCTATAAAAGTGGAGCCAACCAAAGAGCCAGAAGTTATATTACTAGCAAAACCTGCTCTCCATCCTATAGCTACCGTGTTACTATGAGTAGTGTTTCCGTAAAAAGCTTGATACCCTAATGCTACGTTCTTTGAGCCTAATGTATTTCCATACGCCGCTTCAAATCCGAGAATAGCATTATTTGAACCTGATGTATTTAGTCTCAGTGCTTCAGTCCCTACAGCGGTATTTTCATTGCCTGTATTATTGGTATACATCGCTAGTTTACCAATTGCTACGTTATTATCAGCGGCCAAATTATTCGCAAGAGCTTCACGGCCGATTGCCACGTTTCCGCTACCACTATTATTGTCTTCAAGTGCAATACTACCTATAGCAACATTTTCTGTTCCGGTAGTTATATTTTTTCCTGCTTTAAAACCTAGAAGTGTATTACTACCACCACCGTTTATTTTAAATTGAGGATATTCTACATTAGCCATCTATTTTTCTCCTAGGAAACTGCATCGAATTGCCCCATAATTTGGTACGTTAAATTACCTGCAGCCGACGTTGCTCCGCCCGACGGAACGTTTAGTTTAAATTGTATTTGGAAAGAGTCATAGGCGCCCCCATCATAAATCCGAGAAGAAATGCTATCGATACCGTTTGTATTCTCTACCTCTCTTATTATCATTCCAGGTTCCGCATATGCGTCTGCACCATTTTGTATAAAGTACTCTCCAAGAAACGCCATAGCACTGTGACCGCTCCAGTCTCCTGTAATAAATACTTTTACGTAGCATCCTTGGTGATCACCGAGGGTCACTTCGAGCTGTGCGCCAGTCTGATAAGATGTATTTAAAGATATGTTTTTACCTCCAACTGCAAATCCATCAGCGTTACCAGGAACTTCTACGTGTAAATTTGCTTTTGGGACAGTTGTTCCGATACCAACGTTGCCCGAATCTATTGTTAAGTAATTAGTACCAGCACTCGGATCTGAGCCATTATTTATTTTAAATTTATCACCATCAGAGTTATCAATACCTAAGGAATACTCTTTAATACCTGTTATCCCTAGTACTAATCTTGGGTCACCTACACTGGCATTGGCTACAGTTATAATACCTCTTGCCCCACTAGCGGCATCTGTAGTGTCTTCATTAAAAACTCTCATGTCGGTAACACCACCAACAGTAGACTTAGATACGTCTAGTAAGTAGTCGGGAGTACTTGTTCCGATACCAACGTTGCCGTTAGCTTTAAATGTAGCAACTAACGTGTCGTAGGTGGTATCGGTCATAAAGTTTCCACCACCACTCACAATATCTAATGCATCTGTTGCATCATTATCTCTTATACCTAATACAAGGTGTCCGTGCTCTCCACCCTGTATTAAACCGCCAAAGTCTGAAGCAGTTATTAATGCAGGTATACCATTGTTTGCATTAGCATCAAAATACCCGATTGTAACTTCAGAATTATCACTTGCTGAACTACCAAATCTCGCTAAGTCAAATACGTTATTACCCCCTTCTACAACTAATTTCTGCCCTGGAGTAGTTGTTCCGATACCAACGTTGCCGCCGGCAAAGTTCATGTAATCATATATGTTTGCAGTACCATCTACTTCTTGTCTTAAAGAAAAACCATCAGTTGTCCAGTTTGTTCCTGTTGCTCTTCTATATCTATATAGTGCTAGACCAGAAACATTTGATGCGTCTCCGCCTCCAAATATAGCTATTTTTTGGTCATTGCCTGTTGTGCCTCCTAAAGTTGCAGTACTAAAAAATGAGGAAGGTGAAGAAGTAAACACCGATCCAGGAGTATGAATCGGTACTTCGCCTACTGATAGTAGACTTGATGGAGTAGTTGTTCCGATACCAACATTGCCGCTTTCTAAAATGGTTAAGGTATCTGTCCATCCACTAGTTTTATTTTCGGAACCAACACCAAAATATATATTACCCGTACCAGAATTATTGGATTTAGCACCAATTATAATATCATTTAATCCAATTAAAGACGTTGAGTTAGAAGTGACACCTAGATTATCTGACCTTAACATTAAATGAGAGCCGCCGCTACTTGCTTGACTTCTTATTTTATAATCTTCTCCTACTGCAATGTCTGCATTAAGTTGGACAAGACCTGTAAGTGTACCACCAGCTAAAGGTAAAGCAGCTCCTGCAGTCGTAGTAGTAGAAGTCAGTACAGCGTCTCGTGCCGCAATATCTACACCGTCAACAGTACCTGAGACTACGATATTACCCGTAACATCAACGCCAGCGGCTGTGGTGCCGAGTCTGAGCCCTGTAGCACTACCATCATCAAAGAAAAGTTGAACTGCGCCACTTACTCCAGTTTTTAATTGGTTTCTATTTGAGGCATTTTCTATACGGAAATCATCAGAAACTAGTTTAAGAGCTCCTGACGCATAAGTATTTGTAACATAAGAATGGCTACCATCATGATAAAGTTGTAAGTCTCCACCCGTTCCAGCTCCTAGCTCTAGTTTAATACTGTCGCCAAGTATTAAGTCACCAGTAAGAGTACCACCCGCTAAAGGTAATTTAGTAGCAATACTACTCGTAAGAGTACTTGACAAAGTAGCGCTGTTTCCGATCGACGTTGCAAGTTCTTCGAGAGTATCAAGAGTACTCGGAGCGGAACCTACCAGATTGCTTACGGCTGTACTCACCGCACTATTTAGTGCTGTAGTATCTACGAAGCTGTTGGAAGATAGGTAGCTTGCTACTTGAGTATTTACTGCACCACTTCCGAGTTTAGCGGAAGTGATTGCACCATCTGCAAGAGCGTCTGTTGTGATTTTTGTATTAGCCATTTATAGTTCCCTTTTACCTTACCCGTCAACGTGCGTTTTTACAGGCCCTGGGGTTGCATCAATTATTGCCTGAGCTGCTGCTCTTTCTTCATTGTCTTTTACGATCACTGGATTTGCGACTGTAGCTGTAGATGATGTGTCGGTTTCCATATCATAAGTTGTTTCTTCAACTGTCGCTTCAAGTGCAGGAATTGCAGGAATTACAATGGTTTCTGTAACATCTTGCATCTCTCCTGTTTCCATGTTCATCTCTTGACCAGTAACAATTGTTTCGCTTGACTCTGGTACACCTACAGAAAGTTGATACTGCGCTACGCGAGCTTTCGCTAGCTTATACGCTTCTACCTGTTGTGCAAATTGTTTTGCGTCTGCGGCAGTTTGTAAGCTTGCGGGAATATCACCCTCAAAGCAGTCTGCACCTTGTTCGATAATATCATCGAGTACTCGTTGGTAGTCTGAGTTTGCTGGGTCTAAGGGAATGTAGTGATTGTGGATTGAGCAGAACAGTATCTCCGCACTGTCAAAATCGTTTGTGATATTACTAAACATAGTTATAACTCCGCACTTGCTGTCCACTGACCTTTAAGTAAATAGGCTTTTCCTATTCCCATAGTGAACGCTGAATTGTTTTCTCTAACGTTAAAATGTTTGTTGGTTGTATCGATCGCAGTAGTTCCTACTGCTTGCCAAGTACTACCATCAAATATTCCCCATTTGCCACTTGCCATTCCACCAACAGAATATAACGTCACTGAGGGTGATGCTCTCATATCGACTGGATAATGTATGTAGGGAGTTCTAGCGACATTGTTGCCAAATGCTACCCAACCATTAACTCCGTCATTAGTACCGGTTACTGCCTGACCGTCCGCTACTGTCGCACCGACTGGAAACCCTGTGCAAAAGTAACGCTGACACAACGCCAACTCTTCGCCGTATGAACGGTGCTCGAATGGAGTGGCAACTTTGCCAAGTTCTAGTTGGACACCTGTTACATAAAAAGTGATTACTTTGTTTGCAGGAAACTGAATATAAATAAACTCGTTCACTGTAATATCGCTAGGAACAACAAAAGTATTCGTTACTTTTTGCCAGGCACCCCCCTTAAGTTTGTGAGTTCCATGGCCACCTCTCCAATAATCATCTCTAGTTTCACAAGACTCACTAGGCTTAATCCAGTATGAGAAAGTAACAGTTTGACCTGCAAATCTATCGGAATCTTCTATTGCTTGGATTAGAAAGGAGTCGGGGCTTGTACTTGCCACAACTACTTTTATGCTATATTTAAAAGCCTCTCCCTCCGGTACATCGGTAGAACGCTCCGCTGATGTTGCGTATCTGAAAGACCATCTGTCTGCAATATAACCTCTATTGCCTCCTGTAAAAGATGTAGAAGATGTTCCTCTCTGCCATACTTGGAATGCTCCATTAATAAGCAAATTTCTACGACCAACACCTATAAGAGCCTGCTGTTCCTGCGGGGTCTCAGCACGTAGCATTGCCTCTCCGGCAATTCCTGAAGGTTTGTCCAGTTCAGCAAGCTTCTCGCGAACGTTGATTTCTGGTTTTGTAAATTTAACTGCCATTTTTTAATCCTCTACTATGAAGCCGTTGCTTGCACTGATTGCTGCACCCACTGCGTCTGTTGTGTTGTCGACTCTTCGAAGTCCTTGAAATACTGATCGTCCTGCACTTGTTCCAGCATGAAGTAAGTTTGTGTCGTCATCGTATGCTAATGCTGTTACTGCATCTGACGTACCGTAAAGAGTTGCCTTTGCATTCTCCTGGAATAGGTGCTTCTCATCGTTGTGCATCTTTACTATTTGTTCATCGCTTGGGGCTGTTGCTGATACTCTAAATAAGGCTATTCCTGAAGGAAATCCTTGATTATGAGGGCTAAAATATCCCCTATTACAGACAGTAAGTTTTGCGGACGTATCAGTCATATTTCCAAAATGACCTCCTGAAACTTTTTGTGATCCATTTATCCAAACAGACCCTACGTTACTTTTTCGCACAATATCTACTTTATTCCAACTATCTGTATTTACGGTAAGAGCAGTTGATCCTGTTACAAATACATTGGATGTAGCATATACTTGTAAATTACTACTCGTATCCAAACGAGCCTCTATTCTTCTACTGCTAGGATCGCCTACACTAGTTCTCTCAAAAATGTATGTGGCGGCATTATAAGTAGCATTACTATCACTATAAACCCAAAAACTATAGTGAAAATCTCCTGCAGTTCCAAAATCAAGCTCACTATTATAAGGTTGTTCCAAATAAGAAGTTGAGTTAGAAGCGTTGTATCCCACAAGTTCAGCACCTGACCTTACAGGAGTCTTCACAATTGTGCCGAATACTTGTAGTCCTTTGCCTGGCAAGCCTTTGCCGTACTCACTGCGGTCTTGTTCTGCTAACTTACAGCTAACGTTATCTATTGACCCAATAAATGCACCACTAACGCTTGATTGAAAATTCACATCACCATCACCAGTTGCAATAAAGGGTATAGTGTATGTTGCGTTGCCCTCTGTTATATCAATAGGTTGAGTTGTGCTACCATAGATTCGCAAGGTTCCTGAAGTGTAGTTGCTTATAGTAAAGGTTAAAACGTACTGCTTTCCTGCTGTTAGTATTCCACCTTGGTTTAAATACCTATTACCAGTTGTAGAGTCGTGAGTAGCCTTGCCTCCGGATATAGTCCAACCTCCTCCTTTAGTCCAACCACTGTCTGTTGCAAAGTCACCATTCGTTATTAATTCTGCACCTGCATTCGCAGTATTGGTATCCGAAAGTGTGGCTACCTTAGTATCGCCTACCATCCAGCCTGTGTTGTAATCAGATCCTATATATGCAACTTTACCCTGTTTAGGATCTGTTACATTAGGTTCTAATATTGTAAAATCGCCGTTTTCACTTTTAAATGCTTGATTATCTCCTGACAGTCTAATTCCTTCATTAACACCTCCTCCATTAAACACTGGGTAAGGTTTGTGAGCACCATTGGCATACCACTTCATAACAACTTTATCAGTAATCAATCCATCATTTGTCTGTGTTGTTCTATTATTGGTTGGAACTGGAATACAAAACACTGCTCTAGGATTTGTTGAGTTGTCTTGCTCAAAAATAAGATTGTGGTTTTTTGTAAAATCAACCCAGCTTACACCGTTATAGGAAGATCCAGATCCTGCTGTAATAAGAACTACTGCTCCATTATCACGAATAATATTAAGTCCACCCGGCCCTGCATATGCTAGGGTTGGTCTAGGTAGTCCTGTGTCTGGATCTATAGGTGCATTAGGTAGTACTGTTGCCGCTACATCATAAATTTCATCGTTCGTCGCTGGAAAAGAATATCCACCTTGTGCATCACTCGAACTCGTTATAGTTCCAACATTTGTTTCTCTCCTCGCAATACTTTGATCTTTTAATACATATCTTTGAGCGCCGTGTATTACTTCTATCTTATCTTTTATAAAATTAGCAAACCCTAACCCCCTATTATCGCTACCCCAAACAAATATACCATTTAGTACAGTTAAGGTTATCCACACCGAACTTGTACCAGAAGCCCAGCCTAACGCACCAGTTGTATTCCACTGCATCCACATCGGCATATTAATATCATCGCCGTCATAAATCGTAACTCTTGCGGCTTCTGCTACAAACACCGCAACCACAGGAAACTCTTTACGACTACCACGTGTTGTTGTATTCAACTTTTCGTTATACCATGAAGTGTGCTGTGTACGCTTACGCCAAGCACCACCATCAGAGTCTTTAGTCGTATCATAAATGAATACGTCAACTGCTGTCTTAGGTATCACTGCATTGATTGCAGACATCTCACTACCCTTTGATAGCAAGAACTCTTTCTTGTCCATGAAAGCGGCAGTGCCGAGATCAGCGTTTGACGGCACTTGGTTAGGATTTGTTCCTATTAATTTACTCATTAGTTATTCTCCGTCAATGCTTGCATTTCAGCATTCGTCAATTTCTTATCATAATATGAAATCTTTTTAATCGCCCCGTTTAGATGTTCACTGTTACTTGGTGAGGCAAGTTCTCTATATGCTCCAAGGATCAATTTAGTCGGTGCAGGGAAATGTCCACTAGTATCGCTTGCAGTACCAGAGATCGTTGAGCCGTTCACTGAGAAGTCATAGTCATCTTGTTTAATACTTAGTGCAGTTTTACTAGACGTTACGAAAGTTGCAGTTGGTGGTGTGAGTGTGAAAATGTTAGTAAATACTCCAACAGGAGTTGAATATCCTATAGCATGAATACCGTCATCGTTATCATATCTTATTTGAACTCTACCAGTATTAGGAGAAAATGCATATTGAGAAGCATTATAGTTTCCAAGAGTATAATCTTCGATGTATGTTTCAGTCTCAGCGTATATAGTTGATTCACGATCATTCCAAAAATTATATTTTTCAATATCAATGTAAGCGTAATCACTATCTCTAGTATACGCTACGCTGGTTGCAACATCGGCTGAGCGAGTTGTCGTTCCTGATCCATCCCAATGTATGTAGGAAGTTGGCACATATCTACCACTTTCTATTTGAGGAAACGCAACGTACATATAATCAGCAGAGCTTCTAGCGCCAGTAGTATTTGATACAGATATCACGAATTGATTCGATGAGCCATTACCATCAATATTATGTCCAACACTACATCTATACCAACCGTCTGCAAGAGGCTCTATTTCAGCAATATCTATGTCTCCTGCCCGAACAACTGTTCCTGTCTGTAAATCAAATGTACAGTTTGGCTCACCAGAAGGAGTACCGTTGGTATTCGATACTGACATCCATAAATATCTATTAGTTCCAGCTTTAGCGTATATGCTCCCGCACATCTTTGAACCGTTTAAAGAATTATTTCCGGTTGCAAATATCGTATAATTAAATGCTGTTGCATCATCAGGAGTTAACTTCATTGCAGAGTATCCACCATCAGGAGACTTGACTTCAGAAGTATTATTCGCTATAGTTGTTCTGTATCTGTTTGTTGTAGTATATTGAGGGAAGAGATTAGTAGCAGCCGCTTCTAAAATCAATCCAGTTTCTACCCACTTACGTCCATCATACTTGTATCCATGTCTAGCACCGTTAACAGGCGCTGTTCTGAGAACACCAGTCTCATCATAGTATGTCGCAACACTTGCACGTGATGTGAAGCGAGTGTCAGATGGAATAAGAGAAGTTGCAAATCCGCCTAATTCGAGTTGTGCGCCCCAAATCGATATCTCATCACCGTCTGCGGGACTATTATCAGGTGCTTCAATGCCAATATAAGCCGTGGTTGTAGAGCCTGTAGTAAACGTGAAAGTGTATCTAGTCCATTCTGACGGTAATGTTCCTGCTGTACTTGAGTTAGAAGAGACGTTTGTAATTCTTGTCGTATACTGCTTGCCTATTGCAGTTCCAACCGCTTTAATCCAATAAGAAAATGTGTAAGTGCCATTAAGTGTTAGATTATTTTGGTAGAAATACGGATCACTTCCATCTATGATAAGACTAGTGGCATTAAAGGTGCCATCTGGAGATTTAATGTTATTCGCAATAGGATCAGATGATGAACCGCTCATTAATGTCCATCTCTCTGGATTATTCGTATAAGTGAATATGTTAGTCCTATCCTCTTCAATCAACAACCCTTTACTTTCGCCAGTCGCTGGATCGTGATCAAAGCGTGGCTCATTTACGTTAGCGTACTTCAATACGCCTTTAGAGTCATAGTAAGTCGCAATAGAATCACGATAGAAAGTAATACGTGGGTCGAGTTCTTTTGAGTTAGCAAAGTCTAAGTTTAGTGAAGGTCGAATTGAGTGACGTACTTGTCTTGTACCAATAGAACCGTCTACGTCAAGTTTGTGCGCTGGCGTCTGCGTACCAATACCAACATCATACGCATTCGTAATGTTTACGTTGTTATCACTTGCTTGATCTGCAAAGCCTAAACTAAATATGCTACCTTCAGCAATAATAAATCCTGAGGTGTCGTTATCAGCAACTTGAATACGGGCTCTATTTGTACGAGATGCGACTTTTAATCCAACAGGATTTCCGCCTTCTGAATTGATTATTACGTTACCTGTTTCACCTGAAACAAGATTGCCTACCTGTAAAGTTGCAGAAGGACTATCTGTGCCTATACCAACGTTGCCATCGCCCCCTATAGACATTATCTTCTTATAACTCGACATATTAGTGCCAGAATGTACCTGAAAATCGTTCGCTGTACTTACACCATATGTAAAATCTATTGCGTCAGTTGTAGGGTTTGCAATTGCGGCAAACGCATTATCACCGTATCTCCATAAAAGACTACCACCATGAGTACCAGAATCTTCAGCCATTAGTTGTAAAGAAGGTTCAGTTGCTTCTACACTGATAGCAGAACCGTCATAAATATAAGTATGAGATATTCCAGATTGAGCAGATCCATCTCTTACATGTAGTTTTCCTAAAGGAGAAGTTGCTCCGATACCAACGTTGCCACCAGAGGATATCCTCATTGCCTCTGCATTAGCCGCTCCATCAAGACGAGAAGTAAATACTAAAGCTCCTGCATAATTGCCATCTGTAGCATTCTCTTTAATACCTTGAATGGATGCCATGTTGGTAATTGAGCCGGCTGTATTATACTTAGCCCTAAACACTGCACCACCACCGACACCTAAACCAAATGAGGTATCATCTGTGATTATTACGTTCGATCTTGCATCTCCAGAGGAAGCCGTGGTGCCTTCGATGTGAAGAGTCTGACTTGGATTCGCTGTGCCGATACCGACTTTACCTGCTGTATCTATGATTAGGTGCGAGTTTTGCCCACCAGCGCCTAGTAGTAGTTTATTACCAGAATTAGAATATACTCTACCGCCAGAACCAGTACCTTGAATAGTGACTGCGCCAGAACCAGTCTCTGTAACAGAGATAATTGGGTTTGCAGATTTCTCTACTGCAAGATTACCAGTCATCGTACCACCAGCTTTCGGAAGTGCTGCGTTAGCAGTCGTACCTTGAGCTGCTGTAGCGTAATCACTAGAATCAAAAGACTTAACTTGTGCAAGATTAGTTACTTCTGAATCCATCAAAGCGCCAGAGGATGTTACGTTTGCCGTATCAGTTACATCTGCACCTACTTCTATACCGTCGAGCTTAGTGCCATCAGTAGCTACATCACGACCGTCAAAAGTACTATTTGTTGTAATTGCACCGGTCATTGCTCCGCCGGCTTTTGGTAGTGCAGCACCCGCTGTAGTCGTCGTGGAAGTTAGTATTCCGTCTCGTGTTGCAATGTCTACTCCATCAACTGTGCCGGAGACTGCAATATTACCAGTAATACCTATACCTGTACTACTAGTAACAAACTTAGGATCATTATCGTAGTATAGAGTCTGTGCTCCGCCTGAGCTAAATAATGCAGATGTTTTGCTTAAAGCAGCATTACCGACTGTGACAGTTCCTGAAAGTATTTGAATATGTCCAGCACCATTGTCTCGTATAATACTGTTACTGGTGTCATGATAGATTTCTAAATCGTTTGAGTCACCAAGTTTTAGCTTCTTCGTATCTGCAAGTACTAAATCTCCAGAAATTGTTAAGTCATTTACATCGGTAAACGATACATTTCGAGATCCTGCGGTAACTTCAATTTCTGCATTATTTACAGGAGCTGTATCAAAGGTAAGAGTTGTGCCTGACACAGTATAAGTATCTTTATTCTGATATACTGCATTGACGTAAACTTGTGTGTTATTTTCGCTACCAGGAGATACTGAAAGAGTATAGGCTACTGTTGAACCATTTCCTGTAAACGTATCGAGAGTAATATCGCCTGTACCTACTACTTTTACAAAAGTATTTATTTGTACTAAGTCGCTCGCGCTCGCGGCGGTTGCTAGTACTATAGAAACACCATTTGTAGCCGTGTAGTCAGTAGAAGGGTCGAGAAGTAAACCGTTTACGTATACTTCCAAGTACCCAACGATATATTTCATAGTGCGAGAGTTATCGTCAGACCCTGTAAAAGTAGTCTGATTACTCGTAGCTGTGTAAGCATAAGGTTGCCAAATGGCAGTTTGTTGTGTTGCAGTTCCACCAACTTCTACGATAGAATCACTTCCATCGTTTTTCTTGATATACATCTTACCATGATAAGTATTGATGGCGACTTCGCCCAACGCTAGTTGTGAAGTCGTAGGTATGCCTTGTCCGCTCGTCAAATTTGTATTTGCCGAGCGCTTTAATTTGATCGTTTGTGCCATTTGGCTCTCCTAAGTCTTGCGTATATACGCTAGGATTTTAAATTATTTAGCTAAAGGTTCCGCCGTCTATGGTATTTGCCCAAGATGCTACACCAGCAGTATTCATGCTCAAGATGTAGTCGGTAGCGGTTGCGTTACCGGAAGGTTTAACCAGTCTTGTGTATCCGCCGTTTGAAGCTTTACCTACAAGAAGGTCGCCGACTGCGGTAGCTGAGATTGCTTTAATTCGCAAAGTATCGTTGCTAACTTCAGTAGTAATGTTGTCATCATTTACGTGAAGAGTGTTGCCTGACTTAACAAGTGCATCTCCCGCAATTACCTGACCAGCACCAGAGAATTGTACAAAAGTTAGTGCAGTAGTGTTAAGAGTAATTGGATCATTTGTTGTAAGTACGAAACCATTATCACCGCCAACAGTACCTTCTTCTACAAAAGTAAACATACCAGAAGTTACTTCTGCAGAGATATTTGCATCGTCTGCTCGTGCAGGCACAGCGCCTACTACATAAATACCGTTCTGGCTTCCAGTCGTTTGATCTTTAACAAGTACGCGGTCTCCATTTACAAGAGTAACACCATCAATGGTATCACCTGCATTAAGAGCAGAAGCGATTGTAATGTTTGCAGTAGTAGCAACTCGTACTGAATCTTTAATATCAAGTGCTTGTTTAACTGCGTCTACATATCCTTTGTTTGCAGCATCTGTATCATTTGTAGGAGTTGCTACATTCGTAATTCTAGAAGTATTTACATCTACTACACCAACACCATGTGGGTTTAATGAGATATTTTTGTTGTTGTTTGTAGTTGAAATTTCTAATCCATCCAACGTCAAATCGTCAACAACTAACTCTGTAACACCTGCAATGGCAGTACTCGAAGCTCCAAGAGCAACAGTAGTAGAGCCAAAGGTTACACTATCATTTAGAAGTTGATTATTAGTTACACCAGAAGCTTTAACTGTTACAACACCACTTGATACTAAGAAATCATCACTGTGGAATGATGCAACACCTTTGTTGCTCGAAGAAGCTAGTTCTCCTGTAATTGTAACAGTTGTTCCATTAGCAGTTGTATCAATACCTTCACCACCTGTGAAAGTAAACCCTTCACCAATAGTAGCAGCAGCTGTTGATCCGTCTTCCGCAGTTAAAGTAATATCTTTTGCTTCAATCCAACCGTTTGTGGCTGTAAAGTTTACACTGTCAAAAGAGGCAACACCTCTATTTGCTCCACCGGCTGTAGTAGCTGTTGTAGCATCTTCACCAGTAATAGTAATTACTTGTCCAGATACACTTGTATCAATGCCTGTACCGCCTACAATATCAAGTCTTTGACTGATAAGAGAAACGTCAGAATTTGTTCCTGTGTCTGCTCCAATATCTAAGATAGTAGAAATGGTGGTAAATGTAACTGCACCACTACCATCTGTAATGAGAGCTTGACCCGTAGACCCGTCAGTAGTTGGGAAAGTATACTCAGTACCAATATGTAACTGCTTGTTGAATACAATTTTTTCTGCGGCATTAGTAGTAACTAACGTGATATAGTTATTACTACCTTCACTAATAGTAAGACCTGTTGCAGAGTTATCAACTAACTTAAATTCAGAGGCTTGAGCACTAAAGTCAATAGTACCTGTATTAACTACTAAAGAAGCAGCAGGGTCTAGTATTAGATTGCCTGTGGTTGTATCGATTTGGTTTGCAGTATTATTAAACCGCATAGTACCTGAAAGCAGTTTATCGATCTTGCTGTTTGCATCTACAAGAATTGCACTACTAGGAGTAAGAGTTCCTAGAGTATGGTCCAGCATGTCTGTATATAACTGACCACCAATAATTCTGTTTTGTGAGCCGCCCCCTCCAGGGTTTCCTATATATAGTCTGCCGCCTTGTTGAGATGAATATGCTAATTCGCCTTCGGGCAAATTACCTGGCGATACTGCGGTACTACTGCGTTTGATTAAAATTGTTTGAGCCATTTAGGTTCTCCGTTGTAGCCTTAAAAGGCCCCTGCGTCTAATGTATCCGAGTCATCTCCAGCTGCACCTACAATTATAGGGACCCACTGAAAGACTCCGTTACTAGTTTCGCGATATACTTTTAGCTGATTATCATCAGTGTCATACCAAGTATCTCCTTCCTCTAAGTTTGCGCCCGTTGGGGCAGAATCTGATCTAAAATCTTGGGCAGCTAACTGATCGAGAGCTGCTTGGACGTTTGTTGCGGTTAGTGCACCCGTAGGTTCGTATGCCATACTTTGTGCATATGCCGACCCTAAAGCAAGTGTGGTACTAGCTACAGTTGTTTTATTTTCTGTGATAGCAACGCCACTTACTATGGGGGTTATTACTATACTTACTGCCATTATCTTGTTACCTCTTGAGTTATCTCTACCTCTCCATGCAGAAGTCTTGTGACCGCTGAATCACCACTAGTAAATATCTCTAAATCATAAAAATATCTGCCTGCAGTTAAAGAGGTGGAAGATGCATGAGGTAATGACATAAGTACTTTACCATCGGTGCTAGGAGATAGAACGCTGCATGTAAAAGTAGCGGCTACCGAGGAACTAGTTTTTGATGAGCGCATCTGAGCACGCGCAGAAAACCCTGCGAGATCTTTAACGTTACCGTCTTCGGATATTACCAAGGATACCGCAAAGTCGGATCCTTGGTCGATAACTAGGTTGTAGCGGGCTGCACTCATTTCATTTCCTCCATTACAGAATTATAGCTAACTTGAGGTGTTATGTCAAGAATTATTTTTTTGATGCTTTTCGTTTTCGTTATATACAATTTATTAGCTTAAGTTCCCTATTTTTACTCGAAGTGCTCCACCTGCAAATATTTTAATACTGTTCGTAGTTCCGTCTAAAAATATACCGTCCTGAGTACCTGTTGCATCGGCATCAAGACTGGATATTTGTAGTTGTTCTGACTTAATAGCATCTGCTACAATTATGCCGGTGTTGATTAAATCTTTTGCCGCCCACGCAGAGCCATTATATCTATAACCTTGTTGAAGTCCAGAGGAGTTTTCTACAATAGCTATTTGTCCTGTTGCGGGAGAGGTTGCGGTTATATTGCTAGCAGCAACACTTGCGGTTGTTGTGATATAGTACAGAAAACCGCTTGGACCTGGAATTGCTGTTGGTGTTGTACCATCAGTTCTCTGGGCTACGATGACAGGCCCTTCCCAGGCTGATGTTTGAGGAGCAAGACCATCGGAAGTAAAAGTTCTACTGACCATGTAGATTACTTCACCATTTGCAGGAGTCTCTTGCGTGGTAGTCCAACCCGACTCAACTCCAGTTGTAGGACTTGCATATGTTTGATTTGCAGCAGTGTTTCCGGAAGTAAAACTAAAACTACTATCATCTTTCTTGAAGAGCTGTACGAGTTTAGCGCTTTGTCCGTCTAATATAACTGATACAGGTGCTGACGCAGTAGAAGTAACCCCTCCATAACTATAAGTTACTTTAACTACGGCATTCTGTCCCGAACCTGTAACAGCAGGAGTTAGTCTATCTACGTTTGATTCATCGGAAGTATCGGCATCTCTTTCAGTAACAGAAGATGCCCATCCGTTGGAACTTCTTGCAAGTCTATATCTTCTTTTTGCAAGTACTGTTGCTCCACCCTCTCTGAAAGTAAAGTCTATATCCAACGAATCTGCAGAGTAGGTTCCTGTACTACTTTTTGTAATTGTTGAAACAGTTACAAAGTCAGGGTCTCCTGATACTGAAGGATTTCCGTCCGAAACCGTAAAAGTTGTAGTAGTAGCATCATCGAATGTAACTGTTACTGTTTCTCCTGATTTAGATACACTTGCTATACCGTTACCAGTGTCTCCATCATCAATTGTAGAGGTAGTTCCGTCATCGTAAGTAATAGTTAAAGTATCGCCTGACTTCGCTACACTTGATACACCATTTACTGTAAAAGTATCCGTACTAGCATCATCATAGGTAACAGTTACAGTTTCATCTACTTTAGCTACCGATGAGATACCAAGGCCGTCTAATATAACTGATACAGGTGCTGAGGCTGAAGAAGCTATACTACCATCTGAATAAGCTACTTTTAGTATAGCATTATTACTCGAAATAGTTAAAGCAGCAGTTAATCTATCTGTATTAGTTTCATCAGAAATATCTTCATCTCTTGTAGTAACTGTAGTATTCCATGTATTACCGTCTCTAGCAACTCTATACCTTCTTTTAGCTACTACTGTACCTCCTTGACTAAATATAAAGTCTATATCTAATGAATCTGCGGAGTACGTTCCTGCTGCAGTTTTCTTTATATTAGAAACAGTTACATATTCTGGATCTCCTGAGACTGCACTTATACCGTCAGCAACTGTAAAAGTCTGAGTAGTTCCATCGTCGTATGTAACTGTTACTGTTTCTCCTGATTTAGAGACACTTGATATACCATTGCCTGCACCTCCATCATCAATTGTAGAGGTAGTTCCGTCATCGTAAGTAATAGTTAAGGTATCGCCTGACTTCGCTACACTTGATACACCATTTACTGTAAAAGTATCTGTACTACTATCCTGATAAGTTACAGTTACAGTTTCACCTGATTTAGATACAGATAAAATTCCAGTACCATCATTTCCTTTTGTAAAGCTCTGTACTCTAGTAATTGTAGTGCTTGTACCTTCTTGATTTCTTGCTGTTATCGTAAAAGTAATAGAGGCACTTGTAGTTCCGTTTGCCATAGCACCCGCTTGTAGATTGGCATATCTTCGAGTATCATTAGCTACGGCAAATTCATGATTCGACGAGCCTCCAATTTTATCATCACCACTCACTAGGCCACTAGCGGCTGCAGCTACACTAAATGTATTTGCCCCACTTGTAGCATATGTAAGCGGAGTACTTCCTCTAAAGACTCTTATATCTGTGCCTGAGTTAGCATAAGTTTTTGCTGCACCCTCAAATGTTGCAGGAATAGTGTGCGATTCATTCGTTAGAACCGCAGTAAAAGCATCCTCACCGTCTTTGACTCCATATATAGATGTAGAATCTGAGGCAATAAGAGTTCCAGATGGCTGTTCTACATCTATTCTTATTGTTTTTTGTTCTCCATTCGCAGGTTCATCTGCCTGTGAGAGTACAAAAGTTTTGCTGTCTGCTGTTTCGCTTGTATCCTGTTTTTCAACGTTATCTACATAAAACTTATAAATTTTAGTACCGGATATGTTTTTAGCTGTAGCTGTAAAAGTAATAGTAGTATTTTCGTCCTCATCCACATCGTAAGGAATGACATATTTATCCGCTGTTAGATTTACTATTTTTGCTGAAGCACCTGCATTGCCTTTGGTGAACGTTTGTACTCTAGTAAGTGTAGTCGCTACTCCTGCAGCATCCCTTGCTGTTATTGTAAAAGTAATAGACGCAGAAGTATCTGCATTTGCCATACCACTAGCGACCCCAAAACGTCTTGTACTATTTGTAACTCCATTAAAATCTTCTGTAGTAACATTAGTAGATCCCGTAGCTACAGTTATACTGGAAGCTGAAGCAACTACACTAAATGTATTTGCTGCGGGAGAAGAGCTAGCATCGTAGGTAAGAGGAGTACTTCCATGAAAGACTCTTATATCAGTTCCTGAATTAGCGTAACTTAATGCTAAACCGTTTTCATCGGCAGGAATAGAATGAGCTTCGTTACTTAAAACAGTTGTAAAAGCGTCTACACCGTCTCTAACACCGTATATCGAAGTAGAATCTTCTGCCGTAGTACTTCCTTGAATAATTTGTACTTTTACTGTTTTTTGAGCATTTGCTGCAGGTTCATCTGCCTGTAAGAGTACAAAAGTTTTGCTGTCTGCTGTTTCACTTGTATCCTGTTTTTCAACGTTATCAACAAAAAATTTATACTGTCTACTTCCAGTAGCAAAATTAATTGCTTTCGCAGTAAAAGTAAGAGTAGTATTTTCTGAATTCGCCTCAGAATAGGGAATTACATATTGATTAGCAGTTAGATTTGCTACTTTTACTGGATCACCATCTATTCTTTTTGCGTATACAGAAGCAGCCGACCAGTTGTCTTCTTGAGGAGGCTGGCCGTCTTCTGTAAGTATTCTTTTTATCACATAAATAACGTCTTTATTATTTGCCAGTGAGGGAAGGCTTAGACTCCAAGCTGCACCTACTCCGTTTGCAGGATCCTCAAAAGTACCTGCGGAAGACGTATATGTGGGAGCACTTCCTTCATTTGCAACAAGAGCATATAAGAATCTTTCCATTGTTTGAGCAAGTGTGGTATCTAAAGATATAAAAGATACCGTATTATAACCAGCATTTGTTTCTTTATAAACTCTTGCAATTACAGTATGATTAGTATAGTCAAAGTGATAATTATTAGTAGAAGCACTACTAGTAGAAGTAATACTAATAGGCCTATCTATGTATAGTATAGTATCGCTTTCTATACTAGATACTAAAGCAGCTTCCGAGCCTACTACTAAAAGAGACCCCACAGCTAATTCCGTAGTAAAAGAGGTGCCAAATCCTTCAATTTTTGCATCTGAGGAAGTTAAAACCGTCCCTGTTAAACTAGCTAATCCCGTTGTTTCGCTTCCATCCCCTGCATCAAACCAGTAAGGAATGTTATGTGAACTATCTTTTTTATACTTGATAAGTTTCATAATATTAGCACTTGCATTAGCTTGCATAACTATATAATGGTGCTCTTCTATAAACTCTCCTGACTCAGCTTGACCAGTCCATGTAATTGTGGGCAAGTTGCTAATATCCAACTGGTGAGTATTTGTATTTGTACTACTGTTAGAAAGAAATGCTCCTGTAGATTGAGGAGGTCTAAATCCGTATACATTCTTACTTAGAGAGAAAAGACCAGAACTATCTAAGGAAGTAGTAGAACTACAAGTGCCTCCTATGGGTAGACCTAGAGCAATTCTCGGAATACTCTCATCAAACCTATCTGTTATTGTTACTTTAATTTTTACCGGCTCGGATAGATTGTTAAGCACATTAATGGTTCTTACAGAGACACTATAAGTCCCGTCTTCTATTCCATCTATTTTCCACGTTCTTTGCGTAGGGTCTGAAATACGAATAGGATTTTCTAAACTCGGAAACTCGTGCGTAATTTCAAAACCTGCTAAATGTTCGTAATCTCCCGGAAGGTCTCCTACATTAGTAGGAGCTATCCAAGATACTAATAATTCTTCTCCTACTTGTCCCTTTTTAGGCATAGTAGTAGAGAAGACGTCTAGAGGCGGAGGTACTACACTATCCGAAGTAACTGTAGGATAAATAGTATCTGCAATATAAGTACTAAAGTCTACATCTACTGCGTGAAACTTTTCATCATAATGTTCTACCGCAGAAAAAGAGATCTCACCCTTACTAGACTCTTGAATAGCAAGGATTTTATATTCTTTAGAGGATCCTGCAACTTTTACATTATTAACTTCCTCTCTCAACACCCATATAGTATCAGCATCTGGAACGGCGGAAAAGTTTTCTGAAACAGTTATGGAAGTTACTGAACCAGCACCAGTGGTTACAGGCTTGGTCTCTACTTTAGTAGTATCTGCCCAAGTGAGAACTAAGGCTTCTGATGAAGATGCTGATGCTTTAGCATTTTGTGCTTTTTGTTCAGTATCTATATCTTGAAGAGTATATGTACCGTTTCCCGTTGATCCTCCATCTCCATCTCCATCTATGTACGCCTGAGCTACTATATCTCCAACTTTATAGTTTGTAGATCCGATAGAAAAATCAGACGTAGCAAAAGCCGCAGGCTTTATGAATAAAACAGATAGTTCATAGGTACTCCCACTAACTAGAGTCGTCGCACTGTCTAAAGGCACTGTAGAAACCGTTCTTGAACCTGTGTTTGAAACTCTTCCACCTAATCGAGTAGAATACCTGTCTGAGTCTTGTATATTAACAATATCACCAGGAATTAAAAAAGTCGAATTTAAAGCACTTGAAAAAGTAGCTACTTCTCTTTGATTTGCCGCTGTCCATAGCTTCCATCGGCCATATCTCATAGCTTGACCTTCGGAAGTAGCACCCATTGCTACTGCACTTTGGGAGATAATTCTTCCTGTTTCTGCAATATTTAACCTATCCTCTACTATTAAAGGTTCGGCTTTATAGTTTGCTTCTGGGTTTATCCAAGTAACAATTACTTGATTTATCCTTGTTTTACTTCCGGTACTTTCATAAGTAAACTGTCCATCTTTAACGTTAGCTTTTGTGAAGTTATATACGGGACCACTGGGGGCATCTTGTACAGGAGTTACTTGCCCATCAAAAAAGTATATCATAGACCTAAATACAGTTGCTATATCTTTTATAACTTTAAAAGCGTCTGCTGCTTTTGTAAGATATAGATTGGCAGTAAATCGAGGCTCTTCTCCCCCCTTTCCGTCGGGCACTAGCTCATCACAGTATCTAGCTATCCTATATAAGCTATACTTATCAATATCTGTTTGTTGTAAAAAGTCTCCAAGACCATATCGATCATTTGTTAGAATATCATAAAAAACCCATGCAGGATTATTAGTATAAACTTTATCTGGAGCAAAAGAGCCGTCCCAGTCTTGATATGTACTTTCTATTGCTTTAGTATCAGGATTGCGATTATAATTAGCTACACCATTCAAAGATTGGTCTCTGGTGACATAGTTAGAAGGTACCAGTATTTTTAAACCTTTGGCATGATAGGATCTTGTGGGAACACTTTGAAACTGTTTCGTATCAAAAGTAGTTCTAGCTAGCGAAGTAAAAGGGTGTGTAAGTATGTCTTTAATTACACACGTAACCGTGGACAAACTAGAAGATGAAACATTCTGCCAATCGGGGTATGTTTCTCCTGGAAATTTATAGCCAGGACCTGTATGATTGCTAATCCTTGATACTCTTACTCTAAAGTCTGAAAAAGGTCTATATTGATCTAAGTCAATACGCTTTATAAAACTAACTGCATTTTTTTCCAAACCTGAGTGCTGAAAAGGATTATAAAGGGTACTGTATGCTCCAAAAGAAGTTTCACCAGGTTTTTTTATACCTATCTCAAGTTTATACTGAGCATATGTTACTTTATCATTACCTTTTCCACTAACTGCATATAAACCGTTTGGGTATGAAATAGTTAAAGTAGCTTCGTCCACTTCTTGTAGCTGTGCTGCAGTAAGATTGAACCCTGCTGCAGAACTTCCAAGTAAAACTTTGGGGGCTTGGGTGCCTCCGTAATTACTACTCCTTTCTAAAGTACCTCCTGCACTAGGACTGTTTGAAATAGAGGTAGAGCCAACACCTCCGTACCCTGTAAAAGGAGGTTGATCTAACGTACCGACTCTGAATTGACTGGTTACACTTTTATATTTCTTAACTTCTGTTTGAGACATAACATCGGCATTTGATACAATTGCTCCTGATACATCAAAAACATATTCTTGATAAGTGCCCGTTGTAGGAAAACCCCAGTTTGACTCTAAAGTCAAAACAGCCCCTGAAATGCTAGATATTTTAACAACTCTGTCTATTTGCAAAAAGTACTGTCCGGCAGGTACTATTAAACCTTGAGGAGACCCTGCACCGGGCATAAAAGTAGCAACGGACTGACTTGCTCTACTTATAATAATTCCCTCTACTAAAGTGCCTGAGGTTGCTCCCGCTGCGACAGTTAGTCTTGCAGGGATAAGCGTACCTAAGTCGGAAGACGCCGAAGAAATCATATTATCTGCAAAAAAGTTAGAATTACCATTTGTTGTAAGTGTTGCAGTAACATTTCCATTAGAAGCACTCGTGGAGCCATTAGTTGCATTTACATATACTTTATGCACCCCCCTTACAATTAAATATTTATCTCCATTTGTTGCAGTTACTACTGGCGCTGAGCCTCCTCCTACAATAACTGCGGAGCTTGATCCGGAAGTTAGCCTTACTCTAGCAGACGTCGAACTGTATGAGTTTCCTGCTTGTGAAAGAGGAGCAACCCTATCGTCATTTAAATAGACAGAAGCTTGCGCATCAACTAATCCATAAATAGGTCCTTCAGAGATAAGATCTGTTACAGAGATTATTTGTCTATCTCCGGAAGTATGTTGCCCCGTAAGATTAATTGCTGCTAAATTTCCTAGATTTTCAAACATTTTTACTTATTCTCCTTTAATTTAAACTTTTCGATATTTCTGCAGTATCTGCAGTATGGTGTGCAATGATGTTACCATTAGCATCTGTATAGGTATTATCTGTTGAATATCCATTAGCAGCGCCTCTTCCTTGTATTACTTCTACAGATATAGGTCTTCCAGGTACTCGAAGCTCTCCATAAAGAAGGGGTATAGGGTCTCCTTCTTTAGCATTACTCGCT